>Ga0208639_1000065_pt1 | contig 75068 bp, 57 predicted proteins | sample ETNtaG_33_FD_185772 | JGI IMG/M metagenome (GOLD analysis project Ga0208639, IMG submission 185772) | Marine microbial and viral communities from oxygen minimum zone, Eastern Pacific Ocean - ETNP201310SV76 (SPAdes) (version 2) | ecosystem: Environmental > Aquatic > Marine > Oceanic ...
GCAGAGTGGATGGCCGACAACGCCGACCTCGTAACCGAATGGATCGCCGCCGCCTCAGCACCCCCTGCGGCCCCGGCCACGACCGAACCGCCGGCCGAGCCGCCGGCTGAGACCAAGGCGGCGTTCATCTACGTGGGTCCGCCGGGTGATGCGGGCTGGACGTGGGCACATGATCAGGGTCGTCAGTATGCGGAGGCTGAGACGGGTGTGGTGACGGCGTCCGTGGAGTCGGTGCCCGAGGGCACGGCTGACTTCGGCAACTACGCCCGTCAGTTCATCGAGGACGGCTTCAACGTGATCGTGGGAACGTCGTTCGGGTACATGGACGACATGTTGGCCCTGGCCGATGAGTACCCGGACGTGGTGTTTGAACACGTGTCTGGGTACAAGGCCAACGAAACGAACTTCGGCAACACGTTCGGACGGATGTACGAGCCGCGGTACCTGTCGGGGATGGTGGCGGGGTCGGCGACCTCGTCGAACCTGATCGGCTATGTGGCGGCGTTCCCGATTCCGGAAGTGATCCGGGGTATCAACGCGTTCGCCCTGGGTGTCCAGGAGACCAACCCGGATGCGGTGGTCGAGGTGGCGTGGACGTCCACATGGTTCGATCCGGTGGTCGAGGGCGATTCCGCCCAGGCGCTGCTCGACAAGGGCGCTGATGTGATCGCCATGCATCAGGATTCGACTGCTGCTGGCGAAAAGGCCGAGGCTGCCGGTGCCCGTTGGGTGTCGTACAACTCGGACATGAGTGCGTTCGCGCCGAACGCCTTCCTGACGGCTCCTGTGTGGAACTGGGGTCCGCGTTATGTCGACATCATCGAGGCGGCAGCGGCCGGCACCTACACGCCCGGCTACTACTGGGGTTCGATGGCCGACGGGATCGTCGACCTGGCACCGATCGCCGCCGATGTGGATGCCGATGTGGTGGCTGCGGTCGAGGCCCGCAAGGCCGAGATCATCGCCGGCACGTTCCATCCGTTCAGCGGTCCGATCAACGACCAGGCCGGCAACGTGATGGTTGCCGCCGGTGAGACCATGGACGACGGCTCCATGCTCGGCATGGGCCTGTTCGTCGAGGGCGTGGTCGGCGCCACCGGTATGGAACCCGACGACTTCTGGCCGGAGCTCACAGCATCGTGGCGTGGCATCACCGAGGACGAGATCCACGTGGGTGTCACGATGATCGACTTCCCGTGGCTCATTGAGATGGGCCTGTCCACAGAGGGGTGGGGTGACCCCCAGCTCATCTGGGAGGCGCTGCTCGCCGACCTCAACGCCAGTGGGGGAGTGCGCGGTCGCCAGATCATCGTCGACGGCTACGAGTACTACAGCCCCGTTCCGGGGATGGGCATCTCGGCCGACGGAGTGTGCCTCGAGTTGGCTGCCGACATCGAGACGTTTGCCATCGTCGGTGGCTTCCTCGGTCCGGCAGAGATCTCGAACACCTGTATCACGGCCACGGCGGACACCATCCTCCTCGGAGGACGTCAGACCTCTGAGTTCTTGGCGGAGTCCACTGCACCGTGGCTCGAGTTCGGCACGATGAAGGAACGTCGGATGGACGTCTTCGTCTCGCTGCTAGAGCAGGCAGGTCTCCTCGAAGGGCGCACGTTCGCCCTCGTCGGGAGCACCGACGGGCCGTACGAGCGTGCCCAGTCGGTCCTCGCCGACCACGGCGTCGAGTTGGCCCTGGATGCCTTCAACGACGTCACGGTGGGAGACGTCGAGGCTGAGGACGCCCGCTGGGACGTTCTGGTCGAAAACGTCCGGTCTTCGGGCGCTGACACGATCTTCCTCGTGGGTGGCGAACGGGCTGGTGTCCGGAACCTCTCCTACGCTGGCATCGACATCGACAAGTTCGTCATGAACGCTGAGACGTACACGAGCCTCAGCGCCAATGTCACGCCAGACATGGCAGAGGGGGACATAACGCTCGACGGCATGACCGACCAGGAGATGTGGGAGACCGATGAAACCCAGGCCTGCGCAACGGCCTTCTCGGCAGCCAACCCGGATATCGAGGTGCTCGGCCCGGTCGACTGGGTAGAGGGTGAGAAGTGGTACCAGGGCATCACGAACTACTGCAACTGGGTTGCAATGCTCGTGCTGGTCATGGAGGCCGCTGGTCCGAATCCGACCCACGAGTCGTTCCTGGCCGGCATCGAGTCGATGACGCAGTTCTCGCTGCCGAGCTCGCCGTATGCCTCATTCGGGCCCGGCAAGTACGACGCCAGTGACACGTTCCGCCTCTCGGTCTTCGACCAGACAATTGGCGCGGACGGTGGCCTGGTGCCGATGGGTCCGGTGCTCGACGGCACGCCGTAGCCACGGTCTGATCAACCGGCAAGGGCCGGCCCCGCCGCAAGGTAGGGGCCGGCCCTCCGCCGTTTTCCGTTAGACGATTTCATGGGGTCCACCCGTCTACCTTGAGAGAGTGTCAAGATAACGTCAGTTATCATTTATCAATCGAGGTGTGTGCCATGGCCCACCAGGAATTGCCCGAAGAGTCAACGATGTCCGCCGTCTACGGTGCCTGGCTGCTCTGGCTACCCACCTACGAGAACAAGTCCCACGACACGCTTCGTGCCTACGGGCAGGGGCTCCGCCGCATGCTGCTCTATGCGGGAATTCCGCCGGCGACATTTCAACCTGAGGACCTCGGACAGGCGGTCCTGACGGACGCAGTACGCGAGATGCGCGCGGCGCGCCGGAAGAACCGCAACGGCGAGTACGTGCCGGCAATTTCGAAGGCGACACTGAACCAGACCCTCGCCGCCATCAACTCATTCTTCGACTACTGCCTCGCCGAGCGTCTTGTCGAGGAGGCACCGGATATTCGACGGATCCGCAAGCTCACCAAGCTCGCTGCAGATCAGGTCGATCCCGAGTACTACCGCCCCTCCGACATCCGGGACCTCTTCAGCACCGCCGCTACACCCGTCGACCGGAACGGCGTGCTCTGGCCCGCCCGAGACCTGGCCATGTGCTCCTTCCTCGCCGTGCTGGGTCTCCGCGCCTCTGAGCTGTACAACGCCAACCTCGACTGGTTGACCCAGGAGCGCCTACTGGAGGTGGACGAGGCCGCCAACTGGATGTTGCATGTCCGTGGAAAGGGACGCAAGATCCGCCGACTGCCCCTCTCCCAGGAGTTGCTCGACGTGAACAACAGATGGCAGTCCACGCGAAACGAACGCTTCGGCCATGCCGCCCCCGACGACCCCCTCTTCGTCACCCACGAGGGGACTCGATTCAACTACCAAAGGCTCCGCTACTGGCTCCGCAAGTTGAACCGCGAGGCCGCTCTGCGGGACCGCTCACTCCATGCGCTCCGGCACACGGCCGGGGTACAGCTCGCTGCCGATGGGGTCCCCATGAACGTCATCCAGAGCCTCCTCGGCCATGCCAGCGTCGCCACCACCGGGATCTACACGGAACTGGCCGGTGGCGAGCTGGTAGGCGTGCTCAACAGGTCCGAGGCCAACACACTCCTACGCGAGACCCTCGACGGAGCCGCCCCATGAACTCCCTCCGGGCGAAGTTGCTCGTGGCCACACCCCTCATGGAGGATCCGAACTTCCACCGGACCGTGGTCCTGCTCATCGAGCACAACGAGGACGGGGCACTGGGCATCGTCCTGAACCGTCCCCGACTGGTCGGTGGCGCCGAGGTGGTTCCGCACTGGGGCGACCTTCTCCGCTCCCCGGGGTTCCTCCACGAGGGCGGACCGGTTTCGGAGGGCTCCGTGATCGGCGTCGCACTCGGACCCGACGGTGCGGGCGACGGCCTGGCGCCGCTATTCGACAGGATCGGCATCCTCGACCTCCATCGGCAACCCGACGAGGTGCCCGGCGTCGAGGCCGTCAGACTGTTCGCCGGCTATGCGGGCTGGACGGGTGGCCAACTCGAAGGAGAGCTCACCTTCGGCTCCTGGTTCGTCCTGGAGGCAGAACCGGACGACGTCCTCACCGACGACCCGGAGGGGCTCTGGGGACGAGTTCTGGCCAGGCAGCAAGGCCTGGTCGGTCGGGTGGCCGACTATCCCGAAGACCCCTCGATGAACTGAGAAGCTCGACTCAGGCGAGGATCTCGACCGGTGTGCCCAGCGGGAGAGCGAGACTGATCAGCAACTCGATCACCTCGTCGGCCACCCGGATGCATCCGCGGGAGGCCGCCTCACCCAGCAACTCGGGCTGGTTGGTCCCGTGGACCGCCACTGCCGGCTCTCCCCCGTCGATGATGCCGAGGACCTCCGAGAAGGCCGACGTGCCGAACAGTCCCGCACCCCGCTCGGTGTCCGGGTCCACCTCGACCTGGATCTGGTTCACATAGAAGAGTCCAGTGGGGGTGGGTGTCTCGGGTGCGCCGATCGTGGCCTCCGCGGTTGCGAGCACCTCGCTGCCGTCGTAGACGGTGAGGCGTCGTCTCCCCAACTCCACCACGATCCTGGTCGTCACAGTGGAGAGGACGACGTCCGAGCGGCGGACCCAGCCGGTCCTGCCGTTGGGGCGGACCGGCAGGTGCACCTGGACCCACTCGGAGTCCGTCACGTCTGCGACCAGCAGCACACGCGCTCCGTCGAAGGGTCCGGGGTTCGGGAACAGCCACCAGGATTCACCCTCGGCAGCCTCACGGAAGGCCTCGAGGAGGACCACCTCCGAGGCCGCCGTTGCCACCACGGCGGTGGGCACCGCCTCGGCAAGGGTCGTCGTCGATGTGGTGCTGGTCGTCGTCACCGACATCGGTGGTGCCGTCGTGCTCGTTGTCGTGGATGAGGTCGCGGCCGTCGTCTTGGATGACGTCGTCGATGCCGTGTCGGTCGTCGTCACCGACGTCTGTGGAGCCGTTGTGCTGCTTGTCGTCGCCGACGGCGGTGGTGATGTCGTGCCGGCCGGCCCGAGATTACGCATCGTGGGAAGGTCCCCGGCGCTCCCACATGACGCTAGGAGGACACCGAGGAACACCGCGAGGCAGGCTTTCACTGGGCGCATCTGCACCTCCTAGCCGCCGGTCGCCTGCCCGCTCCCGGGACGCAACGCCGTCCGGCCGGAGGGCTCGGGTCTCAGCAGGGTCCCCTGATAGGCCTGCACCCTGCCGTCTTGCTGGTCGTCGCCGTGGAGGGCGATTCCCCGTTCGATGAATGCTGTCACTACGCCGGCCAGGGTCCGGGAGTCGTCGAGGGCCTGGTGCGCTTCACCCATCGCGACCTCGAGGGCCTCTGCCAGTAGGCCGAGACGTCCGGGGAGTCCCTCTCTGCGGGCGATGGTCAGTGTGTCGAGTGCGGTCAGGGCCATTGGTCCGCAGTCGTAGTCCAGTCGATTCCATTCGGCTTCGAGGAAGCCGACATCGAAGCTTGCGTTGTGGGCGACGGGGACGAAGCCGAACAACTCCTCGGCCAGGTCACCGGCGATCTCGGTGAACGTGGGAGCCGAGTCGAGCCATCCCGGCTGGATGCCGTGAATTCGCTGACTTGCACCGAACTCCCGGATTCCGGCGTCGACCAGTGTCGTCCACTCCCCCACCACCTCTCCCGTCGGGGATATGCGGACCACTGCCACCTCGATGACGCGCGCCAGACCAGGGTCGAGGCCGGTCGTCTCGACGTCGAAGCAGGCGAATCCGGGGGCGCTCACTCCTGCTGCAACGGGATCGCTGTCACGGACGTGACCGTAGCCCGCGGCCGGTCACGCCCGTTCCCGAGTGGGGCCGTACGCTCCGCGGATGTCCGGCATGGAACAGCCATCCGAGTCCGAGCGGGCCACCGTGCAACGTCGGACCCTGGTGGCTCTGGTTGTCGCCATCCTCCCGGCCGGTGCAGCGATGAGCGCTGGCTACTCCTCGGCGGCCGTACTGGGTGAGGACATTTCTGGCAGTGCATGGCTGGGCGGCATGGCGGCTGCGGCGATGACGACCGGTGCCGCCCTCTCCGCCATCCCCCTGGCCCGGCTGATGGCTGTGCGGGGACGGCGGCCGGGCCTGGCCGTCGGATACCTGGTCGCCTGCACGGGGTCCGGCGCGGCAGCGGTGGCTGCACTGCTCGGCTGGTATCCGCTGCTGGTGTTGGGGATCCTCGGGATCGGCACCGGCAATGCCACGAACCTCGCCGCCAGATACGCCGCAGCCGACCTTGCCGACGACGACAGTCGGGGGAAGGCGATCGGCGGCCTCGTCTGGGCATCGACCTTCGGCACCGTGCTCGGCCCCGCAATCGGCCTCGGCCCGGCACCAAGAGCCGCCGACCTGGTCGGCCTTCCACCCCTGGTCGGCCCGTACCTGCTGTGCGTCGTCCTGTTCAGCGGAGCAGCACTGCTCATCTGGCGACACCTGATCCCGGATCCCCTGATCCTCGCCCGCGGCGTGGGGGTTCCGGGGGAGTCACCGCCCAACCTCCGAGCCTCGACACGCCTGCTCGCCTGCTCGCCGCACGGACGCCTCGCCGTCATCGGCATGGTCGCAGGCCACATCGTCATGGTCGGCGTCATGACCATGACGCCCCTGCACATGCGGGACGGCAACCACGACCTCCAGGTCATCGGACTCGTGATCTCGCTCCACGTGATCGGCATGTACGCCTTCTCACCCGTCGTCGGCTGGTTCGCCGACCACCTCGGATCCCGACCGGTCCTCGCCAGCGGCGGCGTCATGCTCTTCATCGGTGCCGAGCTGACCTCCCACACCGATCCCGAGCACTCCATCGGGATCTACGCAGGACTCTTCCTGATCGGTCTGGGTTGGAGCTGTGGAATCATCGCCGGTTCGGCGTTGCTCACCGGCAGCTTTCCACCCGAGTCCCGGGTCCAGGTCCAGGGCCTCGCCGACCTGGTGATGACCGCATCGGGAGCCACCGCAGGGCTCGCTTCCGGCCTCATCGTGACCTGGGCGGGCTTCCGGTCCCTCAGCCACTGGAGCGGAGTGCTGGGGTTGGCCCCCACCGTTGCCGTGCTCCTCCTGAGCCTCGATCGCTCACGCCGGGCGGCGTCCAGCCCGGGTGGCAACTAGCCGAAGGCAGCCGACGTCGCTGTTAGAAGGCGAAGTAGATGAAGGGTGCGACACCGTCAGGGCCGAGCAGGTCGATGCCCAGGATCGCCACGAGGACAACCGCTGCCTGAACCAGCACAGGGGCACGTCCCAGCGAGGCCCAGAAGCCGTCCACCCGGCCACGTGGAGCGAACTGCATGATGAAACCGAGCACGAGCAGGGCGGCCACGCCACCGTCCAGTGACGGGGCCGAGGTCCATGAACCCCCGAGCGCACCGAAGACCTCCAGCGCCCGATCCAGGTCCACGGCACGGAAGAACACCCACCCGATGCACACCAGATGGAACGTGCCGACCACGCGCATCCAGTGGCCGAGGGAACCCGGTGGAGTTGGCGCCCCCCGACGGTCCCGCAGGAGTCGTGCGACGACGAGGCCGAGACCGTGGATCAGCCCCCAGATGAGGAACGTCCACCCGGCGCCGTGCCAGAGCCCGCCCAGCACCATCGTGATGAGCAGGTTCCTGTAGGTCCGCCCCCTCCCCCGTCGGTTGCCCCCCATCCCGATGTACAGGTAGTCGCGGAGCCAGGTGGACAGGCTGATGTGCCAGCGCCGCCAGAAGTCCTGGAGGGATGCCGCACGGTAGGGCTGGTTGAAGTTGTCGGGGAACCTGAAGCCCAGCAGCAGGGCGATGCCTATGGCGATGTCGCTGTAGCCGCTGAAGTCGCCGTAGATCTGGAGTGCATAGCCGTAGACGGCCAGGAGGGTCTCGAGCCCGGTTGCTCCGCCCGGGTCGGCGAAGACCCCGTCCACGAGCCGCGTGGCCAGGACGTCGGCCAGCACCACCTTCTTGAAGAGGCCACCGAGGATCAGGTGCATCGAACGGCCCGTGTCGAGGGATGCCCGTTCGTTGGTCGCCAACTGTGCAAGGAAGTCCCTGGCCCGGACGATCGGACCGGCCACGAGTTGTGGGAAGAAGGCCACGAAGAGGGCGAAGTCGCCCAGGTCACGTGTCGGGCGCAGGACCCCCCTGTAGATGTCCAGCGAGTACGACATCGTCTGGAAGGTGTAGAAGCTGATGCCGACCGGGAGGATGATCCCCAGCGGACGGGCGGACACGGTCATGCCCAGGTCCGCCATCACGTTCACGAACTCGGTCACGAAGAAGTCGGCGTACTTGAAGATGCCGAGCATGCCCAGGTTCGTGGCGAGGCTGAGTACCAGGAAGGCCTTTCGGCGTCGCTGATCCGATGAGGCATGGATGGCGATGCCCGTCCCGTAGTCCACGATGGTCGAGATCCAGATCAGTGTCAGGAAGCGCCAGTCCCACCAGGCGTAGAAGACGTAGCTGGCGATGAGCATGGTGGTCTTCCAGGCCCGGGGGCGCTTCAGGAGCACCGTGTGGGCCGCGAGGACGAGCGTCAGGAAGACGGCGAAGGTGATCGTCGGAAACAGCATGGAGTGCCCGAGTCTGCCACCCGCCGGCCTCCGACCCCGCGGTCCGGGGAGCGGACGGCCTCATGTCCCGGTGGGGACGGGTGGGGCCGGTACGATCCGCCGACGATGGCGGCGCGAACACGACCCCCCGATGATCTGCCCGAGGGCAGCCTCGACGCGCTGATCGACTCGTCTGGAATCCGCCGCATCCACATCCTCGCCTGGCGCGACCTGGACGATCCCGAGTCCGGCGGATCAGAGATCCATGCCCATGAGGTCGCCCGCCGTTGGGCCGATGCGGGCCTCGAGGTCACGTTCCGCACCTCCCACGCTGCCGGCCACCGGAGCTCGACCCGCCGGGCCGGCTACAGGGTGGTCCGCCGGGCCGGCCGCTACCTCGTCTTTCCGCGGGCGGTCGCTGCGGAGATACTCGGCACCCACGGGCCACGCGACGCTCTCGTCGAGATCTGGAACGGCGTACCCTTCTTCTCGCCACTCTGGGCCGCCAACCCCCGCATGGTCTTCCTCCACCACCACCACGAACTGCTGTGGCCCATGGTCCTCTCACCCGGCCTGGCCCGCCTCGGATCGTTTCTCGAGCGCCGGATCGCACCGCCCTGCTACCAGAACACGGCGATCGTCACCCTTTCCGAGTCGTCACGGGCCTCCCTCGTAAGCGACCTTCGCCTGCCGGACCATGCCGTTCACGTAGTGGAACCGGGCATCCATCCCCGCTTCACCCCCGGAGGCGATCGCAGCCCGACGCCGCTGGTGGTCGCTGCCGGCCGGCTGATGCCCTCGAAGCGCTTCGACACCCTCATCCGGACGGTCGCTGAGGCCCGACGCAGCGTCCCCGAGACCCGCCTCGAGATCCTCGGTGCGGGTTACGCCGACGATGACCTGTCGGCTGTCGTCGCTGGACTGGGCGCCGAATCCTGGGTGACCCTGCGGGGCCACGTCGACGACGACGAGCTCGTCTCCGCCTACCGTCGAGCCTGGGTGGTGGCCAGTGCCTCCGCCAGCGAAGGCTGGGGCATGACCCTCACCGAAGCAGCCGCCTGCGGAACCCCGGCCGTCGCCACACGGATTCCCGGCCATGAGGACGCCGTCGAGCACGGTGTGTCCGGCCTTCTCGCCGACGAGGATCCACAGTTGGCCGGACACCTCGTCGACCTGCTTGCCGACGACGATCGGCGCACGACGTTCGGCAAGACAGCACTCGCACGCTCCTCGCGCTACGGCTGGGACCGGACTGCGACCGAGGCCTTCAGGGTCCTTGCCTCGAAGGTGCCACAGGGCCGGTGAGTCCACGATCGCGTCTTCTCGGCGCACGCCTGTTCCGACCTCTGGACTCCGCCCGGGGGCAGGTGGGCCTGCTCGCCATGCTGGCCTACCTGCCGCTCCTGCTCACCCACCGGGGCATGGTGGCAGCCGACACGAAGCCCTACCTGACGCTGGATCCCGGAGGACTGCTCGCAGGTGCCTCGTCCATGTGGCAGCCGAACTTCGCCATGGGAACCGTCACCCATCAGAACCTCGGGTTCCTCTGGCCGACCGGTCCCTTCTTCGCTGTGGGCGACCTCCTGGGCCTCTCCGGCTGGATCGTCCAACGCCTCTGGCTGGGCTCGATCCTGTTGGCCGCCGGCCTCGGACTGCGCTGGTTCCTCCGCACCATCGGCTGGCGTGGTGCCCCGGTGCTCGTCGCCTCGCTCGCCTACATGCTCAGCCCGTACGTCCTGGACTACATCGCCCGCATCTCGGTCATCCTGCTGCCGTGGGCAGGCCTCCCCTGGATGCTGGCGCTGACGGTTCGGGCGCTGCGAACGCCCGGTTGGCGTCATCCGGCGATGTTCGCCCTCGTCACCCTCACCATCGGCGGCGTCAATGCCACCTCCCTGCTGCTGGTCGGCCTCGGACCGGTGCTCTGGATCGCCTGGAGCGTCGCCGAGGGAAGCGTTTCCCGACGACAGGCCGTCGGTGTCGTCAGCCGAATCGGCCTCCTCCTGCTCGGGACCTCCGCCTGGTGGATCATCGGGCTCCGAACCCAGGCCACCTACGGCCTTCCCACGCTGCGGCTGACCGAGACCTACGAGGTGATCGCCGACGCCGCCACCGCTCCCGAACTGTTCCGGGGACTCGGCTACTGGTTCTTCTACGGCCAGGACAAGCTCGGTGCCTGGATCGAACCGGCGTACGCCTACACCCGTTGGGCGCTTCCACTCTCATTCGCACTCCCGCTGTGCGGCCTGCTTGCCGCTTCCGTGACACGCTTCCGTTTCCGGAGCCATCTACTGCTCCTGTTCGGCGTCGGGATGCTCGCCGCCGTTGCGGCCCACCCGTTCGATTCGCCCTCGCCGCTCGGACGGGTGTTCCGTGAGTGGACTACCACGGATGCCGGCCTGGCGATGCGCAGCACGCCCCGCGCACTGCCTCTCGTGGTGCTGGCCACAGCCGTCTTCCTGGGAGCCGGGGCGGAAGCCCTGGGTCGGCGCCTTCCACGGTTCCGCCAGCCGATTGCCGCCGTCCTGTGCCTGGCGATCCTGGCCAACTTCTCTCCCCTGTGGCGGGGTCAACTACTGGGCGACAACCTCGAGCGGCCTGAGGAGGTTCCCGCCTACTGGCCGTCGCTGGCCGCATCCCTCGACGCGGCCTCGGATCCGCATGGGACACGTGTCCTCGAGTTGCCGGGGAGCGACTTCGCCGCACATCGCTGGGGAAACACCGTCGATCCGATCCTGCCGGGCCTGATGGAACGTGGACATGTCGCACGTGAGCTGGTACCGCTCGGAACGCCCGCATCCGCATCCCTCGTCGTCGCGCTGGACACCGAGATCCAGGAGGGGCGCTTCGATTCCGATTCGCTGGCCCCACTCGCCCACCTGATGGGTGTCGGCGAGATCGTCTTCCGTGGCGACCTGCAGTACGAGCGCTATCGCACCCCCCGGCCACCTGACCTGTGGGCCGACCTGCTGGCCGCCGAAGGTCTTCTCCCACCCACTCTCTACGGCGAAGGCCTGTTGAACGTGGCCGGCCCCCAAAGGACGCTCGTGGACGAGCACACGCTCGATCGGCCATCCGGAGCGGCAGTCCCGCCGGCCGCCGCTGTGTTCGGCCTGGCGGAAGCATCGACGATCCTCCGCAGCGCCGATCCGACACGCCCGATCGTCGTCGCCGGAGATGCCGAGGGTCTTGTGGCCGTTGCCGGCGAGGGCTTCCTCGAGGCGGGTCGCCCTGTGTTCTTCAGCGCCACCCTCACCGACTCGCCGGAGGTGGCCAACCAGGCGGGTGCACTGCTGCTGTTGACGGACAGCAACCGGAAGCGGGGACAGCGCTGGGGCACAATCCGTGAAACACAGGGCTACACGGAACGGGCCGACGAGGTGCCCCTTGCAGAGGACCCCACCGATCAGCGCCTGCAGGCCTTCCCCGACCTTCCGGGCAGCCAGACCGTCGCCTTCCAGGAGGGCGTCCGGGCGTCGGCAACGGCGTACGGGAACCCCGTTACGTTCATCCCCTCGGCCCGGCCGTTTCATGCCGTCGACGGCGATCCACTCACCGCATGGTCCGTATCGGCATTTGCCGACGCCCGGGGCGAACAGCTCCTCCTCGAGTTCGAGGAGCCTCTGCCGGTTGCGAGCGTGGAACTCGAGCAGGCGGTGACCTATGGGCAGAACCGGGTCATCACCGATCTCCGCATCCACCATGCCGACGGCAGCGTCGACGTTGCCCTCGGCGAAGAGTCGCTCCTGTCGGGGCAGGTGGTGCCACTGGGCATCGACTCGACCTCGTTCCTCAGACTCGAGATTCTGGCCACCAGCGACGGCGACCCGAAGTGGTATTTCGGCTTCAGCGGTGTCGGGTTCTCCGAGGTTCGAGTCCCCGGCCTGTCCGCCCAGGAGACGGTGGCGCTCCCCACCGACCTGACAGACCTGCTCGAAGGGGACCGGGGACAGGAGTTGGCGGTGCTCCTCACCCGGCTCCGATCAGATCCCCTCGATCCGGTCCGGTCGGACGGAGAGGAGCACCTGGACCGCACCTTCGTCCTGCCCTGGGACCGAACCTTCGAACTGACCGGTGAATCCAGGCTTGCAGCCGATGCATCTCCGGCGACCGTCGCAGCGCTGCTCGGCTCAGACGGCTGGCCTCAGACTGCTTCGGCCACCTCGTCGCTCGCGGGATCCGTCCGCTCGAGCGCCTTCGCCGCCATCGACGGAGACGAAGGGACCGCATGGCAGGCGACCCTGGGCCGGCAGGACGGGCAGGAGTTCACCGTCTCGTTCCGGGAGCCTCGCCGCGTGGAGTCCTTCGTCCTCCGGTTCCGGGACGACGACAGCCATTCGATCCCGACCGTGGTCTCGATCAGCGGGGATCGGGAAGCACTCGGTACCTACCGTCTCGAGGCACTGCCTCCATCGGTCGAGGGAGAGAGGCGGCTGGACATCGACGTTCCCGATTCCGAGGTCTCGGAGCTCACGGTTCGCATCGAATCCGTCCGGTCGAAGGTGACCATGGACTGGTATTCAGGGCTTCCCGTCGAGCTACCGGTAGGACTAGTGGAGATCGACGGCCTTCCGGTTCCGGCGATCGACCTGTTCCTCCGGGACTCCTGTCGCGACGACCTGCTCCTGTTGGACGGTGAACCTGTAGCGGTCCGGGTAGTCGGCCCGGTCGAGGATGCCGTCGCACGGAAGCCGCTTTCCATCGAGCCATGTGGCCCGCCGGTACGGCTCGAGGCCGGCGAGCACCACCTCGAGGCGACTCCGGGCCGGCTCACGGGAATCGACGTCGACCGCCTGGTCCTGCGGTCGGGGACGGCCGTTTCGCCCGTGGTGTCGGAACTCCTTCCACACGTTGCAGTGCTCGACTGGAACCGGACGAGCCGCGACCTGGTGATCTCCGCTCAGGGCTCCCCCTTCTGGCTCGTTCTCGGTGAGAGTTTCTCGGAGGGTTGGCAACTCTCCTCCGATGACGCCACTGTCGATCCGGCACCCGTGCTGATCGACGGCTTCGCCAACGGTTGGCTCATCGACCCCGCCGGCCATGAGGGTGGCCTGGCCCTGCACCTCGAATGGACGCCGCAGCGCCTCGTTCGCATCGGGCTTGCCGTCTCGCTGCTCACCGCACTCGCCTGCCTGTTCCTGGTGCGTATGGGCCGCGGAGGCGACGAAGAGGACGGAGCGCACGTACACCTCGTCGATCCGCGTGGGGGCATGCCCGTGATGGGCAATCGGGCTGCCGTCGGAGTCGGGCTCGCCGTAGCCGTTGCAGCCTGGTTGAACCTCCCGGCCTGGCCCCTGGCCGCTCCCCTGCTCGGCGTTTCGGTGGGCCTCGTGCTGGTAGGCCTCTGCTGGCGCCGGACCCTGCCCCTCCTGGCGACCGGCCTCATGGCTGCCGCTGCGCTGATGATCGTGGTCGACCAGGTCCGCTACCGCTACCCGCGCGACTTCATCTGGCCGACGTTCTTCGACCGCTACCACGTCCTGGGCGTACTGGCGGTCCTCTGCGTCCTCGCCGAGGCGCTGCGCTCCCTGCTGGCGCGTCGCGTGGTTCGGGGCGCCGGGACAACCGCGGCTGCTCAGTAGCGATCGACGGTACCGGTGACCAGCCAGGTCAACAGGATCGACGCCGTAGCGATCACCGGAACCGCTGTGACGACCAGGCGTGCAACATCCTCGGGAAGGCGTTCGACCTCGCGCACCAGCCTCCGCGGCGCCCATGCGACGACCATCATGACCAGGAGCGGCGCCGAGTAGCGGGCCATCTGCTGGCCGATCGTGTCGTAGGCCACATGGTCTGTGAAGTACACGTAGCTCGAACCGAACAGCACCAGGACCATGCCGGCCGACCCGAGGCCGACCGTCCAGCGGTCGTGTCCCCGCAGGGCGGCGAAGTCGTCACCGTCGAGTCGAAGCAGGGCCACCAGCAACAGGACCAGGAACAGCCACGACAGGGCCGCCGGAAGGCCGGACGTGAAGAACCCGTAGTTGCGGAACCAGTCCTGCACGTAGTGGTGGAGTTCAGTGAACCAGGCCTCCACCGAAGCCCACAGGAAGCCCGGGATGTCTCCCAGCAGTCGATCGCGCTGCACATCGGGTTGGAAGGCCAATTCTCCGTAGCCCATTGTGGAAGTCGCGGCCTGGTACTTCGTGGAGGAATTGAGAAGGGTGACGAGGAATCCCAGGCCGAGTGCTCCGCCGCCGACCCTGGCGGCTAAGAGCCCCTCCGGTGTCCGACGGCGAAGGCCGGCCGCAGGGAGCAGGGCGAGGACGAGGAAGTACGGGGGCTTTGCGAGCGCCAGCAGGAGGGTTGCGGATACGAACAGCCACAACGGAGGGTCATCGCCGGCTCGTATCCGCGTCCACAGCGCCACGACCAGGAACAGGGCGCCCACTGTGAGGGCGTCCGGCGAGATCGTCGCCCCGAGCGCCAGGTGCATCGGGAGCAGGGCGGCGGCGGCGAGCGTCCAGCGGAACGCCGAAGCAGTCCGAACCGCAAGCGCAGCGAGGGCCAGATAGGCCGCCAGGTTGCCGAGGCGACCGGCCCAGAGGGCGACGACCGCCGGAACATCGGCCCTGCGGGGAATGACCATCGCCGCAGCGGCCGGCAGGTAGGCGGTAGGCGGCGACGCACGTGTCGGTCGGAGGTCGACGTTCACCATTCGCCCGTCGGGCCGACTGCCGAGCAGGTCGCCGACCGAGCCGAGGGTCCATGCCGGGTTGCCGGCCACCCAACTGCCCGCAACGAGGTTCGAATCCTCGACGTAGGTGGCCGGAACCGGCGTCGCGGCGAACCCCGCCTCCTCGGCCTGCCCGAGGGGTTCGTCGGCGTACCGGGTGTCGGAACTCGGGAAGAGAGAGCCGTTGGCCATGTCGGCTGTTCTGTGAAAATGCGTGTGCTCGTCGTACCCGGTCCAGGCGGGGGCGAAGAACACGATCAACAGGCCGAGGGGTACGCCGACGAGGAGGAGTAGACGCTGCGGTCTCACCCGACCAGCGTACTTAGTCGCCCCGATGCGCCCCGATGCTCAGCCGACTCCGCTGCACCCGGGGAGGCGGCCAACCCCCAACTACAGTCGCCGTCTGTGAGCAAGCCGCCCGTCCTCCTCCTGCACGGCTTCGGAACCTCCTATGCCAGCACCTGGGTCGGCAACGGCTGGACGGCGCTGCTGGAGGACGCCGGCCGCCAGGTGGTCGGCGTGGACCTCCTGGGCCACGGCACGGCACCCAGGCCACACGACCCGGAGGCCTACCGCAATCTGGAGGACCACGTCCTTGAGGCAATGCCCGAGGACCCCCTTGACGCCATCGGCTTCTCGTACGGGGCACGCACGCTCCTGGTCCTGGCCGCACGACATCCCGGTCGCTTCAACCGCCTGGTGGTGGCGGGGGTCGGTGCCCGGCTCATGGAACCCGGCGACTGGAGGACAGAGGCGGTCGTCGAGGCTGTGCGGACCGGTGAGGCACCCCACCCGCAACTCGCCTACTTCGCTCGCCTTCCCGAGGCTGGCGACACCGATCGCGAAGCCCTGGTGGCATTCCTCGAGCGCCCGGACAGGGGGCCGCTCACCCCTGAGCTGCTGGCTGCGGTCGATGTACCGGTCCTGGTAGTGCTCGGCGAGCGGGACGAGGCCGGGCCGGCGGAACCGCTGGTCGATGCGCTGCCCGACGCCGAGCTAGTGGTGCTTCAGGGCGTGGACCACTTCGCCACGCCGAAGGACTTCGGCTTCATCGACGCCGCACTCGGCTTCATCGACGCTCTGCCCTTCTGAGTGCCTGCAGCGCCCGTCCGGAACTCAGCGCAGCGGTGCTGCAGTCGGGGCGATCGGCGAAGGCAGATGGGTGGTGCCCGTGAGGTGGCGGTCCACCTCGGCGGCGCACGAACGACCCTCGGCGATGGCCCACACGATCAGCGACTGCCCCCTTCCCATGTCACCACACACGAACACCCCCTCCACGTTGGTGGCAAATGCGGCATCACGCGCCACGTTCCCGCGGGCGTCGAGGTCCACGCCGAGGCTCTCCGTCAGGGGCCCCTGTTCAGGTCCCGTGAAGCCCATGGCGAGGAACACCAGGTCTGCGGGGAACACCTCGTCGCTGCCTTCGACGGGTTCGAATGACATCCTGCCGTCGGTGAACACCTGCTCGACCCGATGCGTCAGAAGTCCGGTCAGGTGGCCGTCTTCACCCAGGAACTCGGCGGTGTTGATGGCGAAGACGCGCTCCCCACCCTCCTCGTGGGCGGATGAGACCCGGTAGAGCATCGGCCATGTGGGCCAGGGGTTGGAGGCGGGCCGGTCGGCGGAAGGCCGCGGCATGATCTCGAACTGGTGAACCGATGCTGCCCCCTGCCTGTGGGCAGTTCCCAGGCAGTCAGCGCCGGTGTCGCCCCCGCCGATGATCACGACGTTCCTGCCGTTGGCATCGATCGGGCTCCGGTCGATGTCGCCCTCCTGGAGCCGGTTGCCCCAGGGCAGGTATTCCATTGCCTGGTGGACGCCCTGGAGGTCGCGGCCCGGGATCGGAAGGTCCCGCCATTGTGTGGAGCCGCATGCGAGGACGACTGCGTCGTAGTCCGTCCGCAGGTCTTCGACCGGCAGGTCGGTGCCGACCTGCACGTTGGTGCGGAACTCGGTTCCCTCGGCCTCCATCTGGGCCAGGCGGCGATCCAGATGGCGCTTCTCCATCTTGAACTCGGGGATCCCGTAGCGCAGGAGCCCCCCGATACGGTCGGCCCGTTCGAACACGACGACTTCATGTCCGGCACGCGTCAACTGCTGGGCGGCAGCGAGGCCGGCTGGACCCGATCCGATCACCGACACCCGGCGACCCGTGCGCTCCTGGGGAGGTTGCGGCGAGATCCAGCCCTCTTCCCAGGCACGGTCCACGATGTTGACCTCGACCTGCTTGATGGCGACCGGCGGTTCATCGATGCCCAACACGCATGCGGCCTCACAGGGGGCCGGGCAGAGGCGGCCCGTGAATTCCGGGAAGTTGTTCGTGGCGTGCAGGCGTTCGGAGCCCTGGCGCCAGTGTTCCCGGTAAACCAGGTCGTTCCAGTCCGGGATGAGGTTGCCGAGGGGGCAACCGTCGTTGCAGAACGGGATCCCGCAGTCCATGCAACGGCTGGCCTGCTTCCGGAGCTCCTCGGCCGGGAAGGGTTCGTAGACCTCTTTCCAGTCACGGAGCCGAACCGGGACCGGCCGCCGCTCCGGCAGGAGGCGGTCGTACTTGAGGAAGCCGCGTGGATCACCCATGTCCGGCTCCTCAGGCCCTCGTGGAGGCCATGATCGCCTCCGCCTCATCGCGGCCACCAGCTCGGGCGGCGGCGGCCGCCTCGAGAACGCGCCGGTAGTCGATCGGCATGACCTTCCAGAATGCAGCGACCGCCTCGGGCCAGGCATCCAGCAGCCTCTGGGCCACCTCGGAGGCGGTTTCCTCCCGATGCCGGACCAGAACCTCCCGCAACCACTCGGCGTCGTCCCGCTCCAGGTCCTCGAGCAGCACCATCTCCGGGTTGACCCTTCGGGTGAACGAGCGGTCCTCGTCGAGGACGAAGGCGATGCCCCCTGACATCCCGGCGGCGAAGTTGCGTCCGGTCGGGCCCAGCACGATGGCCCGACCGCCGGTCATGTACTCGCAGCCGTGGTCGCCGATGCCCTCGACCACCGCCAGGGCACCGGAGTTGCGCACGCAGAAGCGCTCACCGACCACGCCGCGGATGAACGCCTCGCCGCCCGTGGCCCCGTAGAGGATCACGTTGCCGGCGATGACCTGCTCCTCGGCACGGAACGGCGAGTCCTCGGGTGGTCGGACCGTGAGACGCCCGCCGGAGAGTCCCTTGCCGAGGTAGTCGTTGGCATCGCCGACCAGGCGCAATGTGATGCCCCGGGGAACGAACGCACCGAAGCTGTTGCCGGCCGAACCGTCCAGGTCGATCGTGATGGTGTCGTTCGGCAGTCCGTCCCCGCCGAACCGCCGGGTCAGCTCGTAGCCGAGCATCGTCCCGGTCGAGCGGTCGACGTTGCCGATGCCGGTTCGGATGGTGACCGGTGAACCGTCCTCCAGGGCCGGGGCAGCCTCGGCGATCAAGGTCCGGTCGAGGACCTGTTCGAGCCCGTGGTCCTGGCCGATGGCCTGATGTCGGACGGCTCCCTCCGGAAGGTCGGGCACGTGCAGGATCGGCGTGAGGTCGAGCCCGTCGGCCTTCCAGTGGGCAACCGCCTCGGTGACGTCCAGGCTCTCGACCTGTCCGATGGCCTCCTGGAGCGACCGGAATCCGAGTTGGGCGAGCAGTTCGCGCACCTCCTCGGCGATGTATTCGAAGAAGTTGACGACGAACTCGGGCTGTCCGTTGAACTTCTTGCGCAACTCGGGGTTCTGCGTGGCGATTCCGACCGGGCACGTGTCGAGGTGGCAGACGCGCATCATGACGCAGCCCGAAGCCACCAACGGGGCGGTGGCGAAACCGAACTCGTCGCCACCGAGGAGCGCTGCGATCATGACGTCGCGGCCTGTCTTGAGTTGGCCATCGACCTGGACAACGATCCGGTCGCGCAAGCCGTTGAGAAGCAGGGTCTGCTGGGTCTCGGCGAGGCCCAGCTCCCAGGGTGCGCCGGCGTGCTTGATCGACGACAGCGGGGAGGCGCCGGTGCCCCCGTCGTGCCCGGAGATGAGGACCACATCGGCATGGCCCTTTGCGACGCCCGCAGCGACGGTGCCGACACCGACCTCGGCCACCAGCTTCACGTGGACGCGGGCATCCGGGTTGGCGTTCTTGAGGTCGAAGATGAGCTGCGCCAGGTCCTCGATCGAATAGATGTCGTGGTGGGGCGGCGGCGAGATCAGGCCGACGCCGGGCGTGGAGTGGCGGGTCCTTGCGATCCAGGGGTACACCTTGTGGCCGGGCAACTGGCCGCCCTCACCGGGCTTGGCGCCCTGGGCCATCTTGATCTGCAGGTCGTCGCTGTTGACCAGGTACTCGCTCGTCACCCCGAAACGGCCCGACGCAACCTGTTTGACGGCCGAGCGGCGCAGGTCCCCGTTCTCGTCGGGCTCGAACCGGTCGGGGTCCTCGCCACCCTCGCCGGTGTTCGACTTTCCGCCGATGCGGTTCATGGCGATGGCGAGCGTCTCATGGGCCTCAGCCGAAATCGACCCGTAGGACATGGCACCCGTGGCGAAGCGCCGAACGATCTCCGAAATGGGCTCGACCTCGTCGATCGGAACGGGCGGGCGCCGGTCGGTGTTGAACCGGAAGAGGCCGCGCAGGGTCGCCAGGTTCTCGGCCTGCCCGTCGACCCTGGCCGTGTACTGCTTGAAGACGTCGTAGCGGCCCTCCCGTGTGGCGTGCTGCAGCCGAAATACGGTCTCGGGGTTGAACAGGTGGTACTCGCCCTCCCGGCGCCACTGGTACTCACCGCCCACCTCGAGGGTGCGGTGGGCCCGCTCCTCGGGATTGTCGGGGAAGGCCAGTGCATGGCGGACGGCGACCTCGGTGGCCAGGACGTCGAAGCCGACTCCCCCCAGCCGGCTCACCGTCCCGGTGAAGCAGGCGTCCACCACGTCTGCGCCCAGCCCGATGGCCTCGAAGATCTGTGCACCCGTGTAGGAGGCGACCGTGGAGATCCCCATCTTGGACATCACCTTGAGGATTCCCTTGTCGCAGGCCTTCACGTAGTTCCGTCGTGCCCTATCCCGATCGAGGTCGCGGGGCAGGCCGTTGAGCCCTTCGGCGATCATCCCGTCGACGGCCTCGAAGGCGACGTACGGACACACGGCGGAAGCGCCGTATCCGAGGAGCAGTGCCACGTGGTGCACCTCGCGGGAATCGCCGCTCTCGACGAGCAGGCCCACCCGTGAACGGGACTTCTCCCGGATCAGGTGCTGGTGGACGGTGCCGACGGCGAGCAGGGACGGAATGGGTGCGTTGGTGGAATCAATGCCACGGTCGCTCACGACGAGAAGGCTCGCTCCTTCCGCTATCGCGGTCGAGGCCTCCACGCGCAGCCGGTCGAGGGCTGTCGCCAACCCGGCTCCCCCCTCGGCCACGGGGTACCTGGCGTCGAGGACCACCGTCCGGAAGTGGCCGGGTCCGCCGTCAGCGTCGATGTGGATGATGCGGGCCAGTTCCGCCTCTGTCAGGACTGGATGCGGGATCTGGATCTGGCGGCAGGAATCGGGCGTGGGGTCGAGCAGGTTGCCCTCCGGGCCGATGGTTCCGCAGACAGCGGTGATCAGCTCCTCACGCATAGCGTCCAGCGGCGGGTTCGTGACCTGGGCGAAGAGTTGTGAGAAGTAGTCGTAGATCTGCCTGGACCGGTTGGAGAGGGCGGCTATGGGCGTGTCGGTACCCATCGAACCGATTGCCTCCTTGGCGTCGCGGGCCATCGGCGCCACGAGCAACTTCAGGTCCTCGTGGGTGATTCCGAAGGCCTGCTGGCGTTGGAGGGCGGTCCCCTCGTCGAGGAGGTGGCGTTCGCGATCCGGAAGGTCCTCGAGTCGGACAAGGTTGTGCTCCAGCCAGGCGCCGTACGGGCGGGCGGTGGCCAGCTCCGCCTTGATCTCGTGGTCGCGGACGATGCGTCCCCTGGCTGTGTCGATGAGGAACATGCGTCCCGGCTGGAGTCGGCCCTTCTCTACGACACTCGAGGTCGGAACGTCGACGACGCCGACCTCGCTCGCCATCACGACGAGGTCGTCGTCGGTCACCCAGTAGCGGCTGGGACGCAGGCCGTTGCGGTCGAGGACCGCCCCGATCATGGTGCCGTCGGTGAAGGCGATCGACGCTGGACCGTCCCACGGTTCCATCAGGGAGGCGTGGTACCGGTAGAAGGCACGTCGTTCCTCGTCCATGGAGTCGTGGTTCTCCCAGGGCTCCGGGATCATCATCATCACGGCCTCGGGCAGCGGGTAGCCGCCGAGGATGAGGAGTTCGAGCGTCTCGTCGAAGGTCGCTGTGTCGCTTGCTCCCGGGGTGCAGATCGGGAACAGGCGCTCGAGGTCGCCGGGTAGGAGTTCGGTCGCAATGAGGGCCTCACGGGACCGCATCTTGTTGCGGTTGCCCTGCACCGTGTTGATCTCGCCGTTGTGGGCGATCATCCGGTACGGGTGGGCCAGCGGCCATGCGGGGAAGGTGTTGGTCGAGAATCGGGAGTGGACGAGGGCGAGGGCGCTCTCAACCCGGCCATCGGTGAGGTCCGGATAGAACTCCGCCAACTGCGGCGTGGTGAGCATCCCCTTGTAGACGATGGTCCGGGAAGACAGTGATGGGAAGTAGGCGCCGGAATGGGCCTCGCTGGCGGCGCCCATTCCCGGACCCCCGGAGCCATTTCCGGAGCCATCCCCGGAAGATTCGTGGATCTCGTGCTCGACGCGCTTGCGCAGGACGTAGGCGAGGCGGTCTAGCGCTATGCCGCCGGGCCGGCCGCTAGGACCCTCGGGCCCCGCCATGAACAGTTGTCGAAAGATCGGCTCGGTGCGCTTTGCCGCCGACCCGATCATCGAGTCATCGATCGGCACCTCACGCCACCCCAGAACCTCGATGCCCTCCTCGGCGGCCAGTTGGCCGATCCGGTCGACGACCAACTCTGCATGTTCGGGATTGCCCGGCAGGAACGCGATTCCGGTGGCGTAGTGGCCCTCCGACGGGAGTTCGAAGTCGACGACCTGGCGGTAGAAGCCGTCGGGGACCTGGAGGAGGATGCCGGCACCGTCGCCCGTGTTCTTTTCGGCACCGAGGGCCCCGCGGTGCTGGAGCTTGCAGAGGGCGCCTATGCCCAGCGCCACGATGTCATGGCTGCGCCGACCCCGCAGGTGGCAGACGAAGTTGACCCCACAGGCATCGCGTTCGAACCGGGGGTCGTAGAGGCCCTGCGCGGCGGGAATGCCCGTCTCGAGGAATGTGGGCGGTTGCTTCGTCATCGGTCTGGGAAGTGTCCTTCGGACCATCGGGTGGATGTACAAGGTCGCCCGGAGCACCATCGGTCGGGGCGGTCCCTCGATGAGGGTTGTCGGGTCACTGCCCGGTGGGGCCACGCTGTCTCGGAACATGCATGACGGACATCGGCGGCTTGGGCGGCCCTGTCGGTCGCATCGGAGGCCGCATCGTCGCGGCATGGGTTCCCACCCACGCGTCCCAACGACCAATATACGGTATGGACACCGACGTAACCCACCAGGTAGAGGACCTCTGCGCCTTCATCGACGCCTCTCCCTCCCCCTTCCATGCCGTGGCGACTGCAGCCACCCGGCTCGAGGCCGCCGGCTTCGTCGAGGGATCACCCGACGACGGAGCGGGTCCCCGCTATCTGCGGTCCTCCGGCAGCCTGGTCGCCTGGATCGCCGGACCCGGGCGGACAACCGGATTCCGGGTACTGATGGCCCACACCGACAGCCCCAACCTGCGCCTCATGCCCAACCCGGACCGTTCCAGTCACGGAATTCGTCAACTCGGCATCGAGGTCTACGGTGGGGCCCTGCTCAACTCGTGGCTGGACAGGGATCTCGGGTGTTCTGGCCGGCTTGCAGTCCGCAATGCCGCCGGCATGGAGGAGGTGCTGGTCCGGCTCGACCGGCCGATCGCCCGGGTGCCCCAACTGGCGATCCACCTCGATCGGGGGGTCAACGAAAAGGGGCTGGTCCTCGATCCGCACACCAGCCTCTCCCCCGTCACCGGGTTGGGCGACCTGGAACACGGAGCCTTTCTCGCCACTGTCGCCGCCACGGCCGGTGTGGACACCGCCGATGTCCTCGGGTTCGACCTCATGCTGCATGACCTCGCCCCGTCGACGTTGGCGGGCACGGGCAACGAGTTCGTGAGTGCCTCCCGGATCGACAACCTGCTCTCCTGCCATGTCGCAGTCGAAGCAATCTGTGGGGTCGTCGGCGAAGCCGGCGGCCCGACGCCCGTGGTCGTCCTCTACGACCACGAGGAGGTCGGCAGCACTTCGGCAACCGGGGCCGCTTCACCCATGTTGAGTTCGCTACTGGATCGACTCCTCGGCGACGCGTCGCTGAACTCCACCGACTCCCTTGCCTGTTCGGTCGACGGTGCCCACGCGGTCCACCCGAACTATCCAGACCGGCACGACGCCGGACATCTCGTCCACCTCGGTGGCGGCCCCGTCCTCAAGTTCAATGCCTCCCAGCGCTACGCGACGGACGCTCCGGGTGCGGCACGGGTCCGGTTGGCGGCAGAGAGGTGCGGGGTGCCGTTGCAGTCGTACAGCCAGCGGGCCGACCTTCCCTGCGGGTCGACGGTCGGTCCGATCACCGCAGCCGTCACCGGGCTCACCACCGTCGACCTGGGTACCCCCCAACTGGCGATGCACAGCGCACGGGAGCTCTGCGCCTGCAGCGACGTTCCCCAACTCAGGAGGCTGCTCGGGGAACTCCTCCGCTCGTGACGTCAGGCGCCCATCGGGCGCTGATCCCGTCGCTCGCGCAGTTGGCGCAAGGGGCCCTTCGGTACCACTTGCCGGATGCTGCGGTACGGAACGATCAGCATCAGGATCATGGGGAATATCTCGAGTCGGCCCACCAGCATCAGGGTCGCCAGGAGGAGGCGGGCCGGGGTGCTGTAGCCGTCCACGAACGATGCGGTCGGGCCGGCTTCCCCGAACGCCGGCCCCATGTTTCCGAGAGCCTCGATGACGCCCGTGAATGCCGTGATCAGGTCGGTTCCGAGTGCGGCGACGAGCACGGTGCCGATGACGGCGAACATGCCGAAGACGACCATGAACCCGGCAATGCGCTCTACCAGGGACTCCGGGACGGTCCCATCGCCGTAGCGGACGTGGAGGACCGCCCGGGGCCTGCGCATGGCCCTGAGTGCCCGGTAGGCGTGTGCCACGCCGATCCTGAGGCGGATGACCTTGATGCCTCCGGAGGTGGAGCCGGTGCAACCGCCCACGACCAGCAGCAGTAGGAGCATCACCTGCGGTCCCGCTGCCCATGCGGCGAAGTCGCCGTCGGAACCGGCACCGGTGGCGTTGCCGAAGCCCCCGCTGGTCCCCAGGGTCACCACGTTGAATGCGGACATGCGAAGTGCCCGAGTCCAGGCCATTCCGTCGGCCGCCAGCAGCCCAGCCACCACGAGGGTCCAACCACCGATCAACCCGAGGTACCACCGGAACTCGGGGTCAGCGAGGTGGACGAACTTTCGGGTCCGGTACGAGCGGGCGTGGAGCGTGAAGCTGGCCGCCCCCAGGATCATCACGGCCATCACCACCAACTCGACCGGCACGCTGTTCCAGTACCCGATCGAGGCATTCCGGGTGGAGAAGCCACCCGTCGAGATGGCGCTCAGGGCGTGGGCGACGGCATCGAAGGGGTTCATTCCGGCCGCGAGGAGGAGGACGGCACCGATGACCGTGAGGGCCCCGTAGACCTTCCAGAACTGACGGGCGGTGTCCACGACCTTCGGCGCCAGGCGATCGGCCCCTTCGCCGGGCGCCTCGGCGTCGATGAGGCCCAGGCCGCTTGCCCGGAGTGAGGGCAGGACTGTCACGACCAGCACGACGATTCCCATGCCCCCCAGCCACTGGGTGAGCTGCCGGTACAGCAGGATGCCGGAGCCCTGTGCCTCGATCGGGTTGTGGGCCCCGAATACCGTGGATCCTGTGCAGGAGTAGCCCGACACCGATTCGAAGAACGCATCGGCGAGTACGACGAGGGCACCGGCTCCGTCCCGGACAAAGGTTCCGGCGAGGACATAGGGCAGGGCTCCGACCACCGAGACGAGTACCCAGGTCGCCCCGACGGCCGTGAACACCATCGAGCGGTCGAGCACCCCGGTTCGGGTCCAGCGCCGCATGCCGACGCCGAGGGCTCCCGTCATCGCGGCGGCCATGAACATGGCCGGTGCCTCGTCGCCGTCGATCACCTCGACCAACGCAGACAGCGCCATCGCCAGGGCCACGAAGATGAGCGCATTGCCACCGACGTGGGCCGTGGTCGATGTCCAACGACGGTTCGCCGGGTTCATCGGTCACGCTCCTTGGCGAGAGCGTTCCATCGCCACTTCAGCCGCAGACGGTTCCGTATGCCCGTAGCGGCCGTACCGATCGCCACGAGGGCCGGATACAGGGCCAGCCGTCCGATGAGCATGGCCGGCACCAGCGCCAGGCGTACCGGCCGCGACCATGACGCAGCTTCTAGGAGCGTGCCGTCGAGGGCCCGAACCGGGCCGGCCGTGGCGGCAGCGTGTACTCCGGCAGCGAGGGCTGTCGCCAGGTCCAGCCCCAGTATCCCCACGACTCCGGTCGTTCCGACGACAATGGCCACGAAGAGGAACTGTTGGAGCACGATGCGGCCCACGCTGGCCTCGCTCAGGACCACTCCTCCGATTCGGATGCGGGCGATCAGGCTGGGGTGGAGCTGGCGCATGAGCTCGCGGCGTGCCAACTTGACGAGGCCGAGCATCCGGAAGAGTTGGAAGCCACCTCCGGTCGAACCGGTCATGGGCCCGACGGCGGCGGCCAGCAGCAGCAGGACGGGCGCTGCCGTTGCCCAGGGGCCGACCGCTTCCATCGGGAATCCGGTGGTGGTGACAGCCGAGAGCAGGGTGAACAGGGTCTCCCGCCATTCATCTGGGCCGCCGGCCTCCGACCACCAGCCGAGCAGCAGGGTGCCGGCCGACAGGAGGAGAAGGTAGGTGCGGAACTCGGCCGAACGCCGGATGCCCTGCCACTGCAGGGTGACGATCCTCCACAGGATGACCATGCTGGCGCCGGCCACGAACATGCCGAGGATGGCAACCCACTGGACCGCAGGGTCGGCGAGCGGCTGGCCGGGACCCACGAAGCCTCCGGTCGAGGCCGTTGATGCGGCGAGCAGCACCGACCCGAGGGGTCCGGCGCCGGCGACCAGATAGCCGATGCCGAGGAGGAGCGTGAAGCCCGCATAGAGCCGCAGCACGTTCACGGCTGCCCTGCCACCTGACGGGGCGAGGGGCCTACGCCCGGTCCCGGTATGCCGATCGGCGAGTTCCCGGTCGACACTCAACGCCGGCAGGATCGCCACGCCGAGAAGCAGGGCGGTCAGGCCGCCCACCCACTGGCTGCCGGCCCGGAACAGCAGCATTCCCCTGCCCAGAGCGTCGACGTCGAGGGAGGTCAGGGCTGTCGTGCTGAAGCCGGCGGCCGATTCGAACAGTGCGTCTCGGGGATCGGTGAGGGTGCCGGTCAGGAGGTAGAGGAGGGTGCCCAGCAGCACCATGCCCAGGAAGGCGACTGTGACGCCTGTGAGGATGTCGGCCGTCTCGTGGCGCCGCGGGCTCCGCACCCGCCGGAACAGCCACACAGACGCGAGGCCGGCCACGACGCTGCCCGACAACAGGCTCCATGCGTCTGCTCCGGAGGAAGTCAGGTCGAGCAGGCCGGAGGCCAGGCCGAGGGTCGAGGCGCCGAGTCCACCGACAGCGGCCCCGGTGGCAACCGCAGAGGAGAGGGAGCCCCAGTCCGGATTGCTGGTGCGACGGAACAGGTTGCGCATCGTGGCGGCGCTTCCGGCGCTACACGGTCACCCGAAGAGGGCGGTGACGCCGTCCACGGAGTCGGGGCGGGCGATCACGACCACATGGTCCTGGTCGCGCAACGTGCTGCGACCCCGCGCTATCTGGGGCTTGCCGTCCCGGACGATGGCGCCGACGAGCGCCCCCTTGGGAACATCGAGGTCCTCAAGGGTCGCCCCGTTGCAGGTGCTGCTGTCCGAAACGGCGAACTCCAGGACTTCGACGTCACCGTGGAGGAACGTGGCCACAGCGGCGACCGTCTCTTCACCCCCGCGGATGAACCGCAGCACGCTGTTGGCCGATGCGGTCCGTGGGCTGACGGCGGCATCGACCTGGTGGGCTTCGATGAGGTCGAGGAGTTCGAGGCGATGGATGACCGCTATGGTCTCCGGGCCACCCCTTTCACTTCCGCGTCGTCGGGCCCTGGATACGCCTGCCGACTTGGCGTACAGGCAGGCCAGGACGTTGGAGTGGTCCTCCCCGGTGAGGGCGATGACCACGTCCTGACGGGAAACGTCAGCCTCCACCAGTAGGTCGGCGTCCGTGATATCGCCCTGGTAGACGACGGCCTGGCCGAATCGGGCGCTCAACTCACCCGCCCGCTCGTGCCGTCGTTCGATGATGCCGATGTCGAGGCCACGGGAGATGAGCGATTCGGCCAGCAGTTCGGCGGTGCGTCCACCACCGAGTAGGAGCGCCCGGGTGGGCATTTCGCGGGCCAGTCCGAGGCGCCTGGTCACATCACGCAGGGCGCGTCGCTTGCACACGACGCGCAGCAGGTCCCCCTCGCGCAGGGTGACGTCCTCGCGCGGGATGATGGTCTCCTCCTCCTCTTCGCCTTCCGCGTCGCGGGTGATGCTCGCCACGATGAAGTCCCAGTCGGGCTCGAGTTCCCGACCCAGGGCATGGAGCGACACGCCGACCAGCGGAGCCTCGCCGGGTAGCCGTGCACCCAGCACGATCACCTCACCGTCGCCCATCTGGGCCAGGTCGAGGGCACCCGGGTACTCCATCAGGCGAAGCACCTCTTGGGCGACCTCCCGGTCGGGGTCGATCACCAGGTGGTCCTCTGCGCCCTTGAAGAGGGCGTCGACCGCTGACGATCGGAGGCGTCGTGATTCGATGCGGACGATCGTCTTTCCAACCCCGGCCTGTCGGGCGAGGAGTGCTGAAACCAGGTTGACCTCGTCGCTCTTGGTCACGGCGACGAGCAACTCGGCGTCCTCGATCCCGGCCAACTCGAGCATCTCGGGGTCTGTGCCGCTGCCCTCGAGGACCTGGACGTCGAGCTTGAGGCCGAGGGCCCGACACCTGGCTGGATCGACCTCGATCAGGACGACGTCGTGCTTCTGGCTGCTGAGGCGGTCGGCCACGTAGGTGCCGACCTCGCCGGCGCCCACCACGATGATACGCACCGGTTAATCCTCGCCCATCTGGGGCCGCGAATGGGCCATCCTCGGACGGGTGATTCCTGCATCTGTCACCAGGAGATCGAGAGGCACGTCCCAGGGCCTGGATTCGAGGCGTTCGACCAGTTGGAATGAGTGGCAGATGCCGATCAGCACGGGAGGCGGCGGGAATCCCCGGCGATCGGCGAAGGTGCGGTCGTAGTAGCCGGCTCCGTGCCCCACACGATGCCCCAGGGAGTCAGCGGCCACGACGGGGACCACGACGACATCGAGGTCCCGGGTGTCGACTTCGATCCCCTCCCCCGGTTGCCTGGTCCCGTGCGGGCCATCCCCGATCGGGCCGGTGGGTACCAGGAAGCGGAGTGGCTCGCCGGGTGTGGTGACGGGTAGGGCGACCTCGAGGCGGTCGATGTCACACAGCGTCGACGGGTCCACCTCGCCGCGGACGCCCAGGTACGCCCCGATCCGGAGGCTGCCGTCGAGTTCCGGGAGGGCCAGGAGGCGACGGACGACGACCTCGGAGGCCCTCCGAACCTCCTCCGGGGACCGGGCGCGGCGACGTGCCAGCATCTCTGTCCGTGCAATGTCCGGTTCCATACCATGATGCTGCCCTGTCCGGAGCTCGAGTTCCAGCACCTGAGACAGTTGTCACCTCAGGCGCCTGAATCCCGGAGGATGTTTGGATCTGGGTCACGGGATCACTAGCGTCCCCACGGTCCCGGCCCGGATGGTATGCCCCTGGTGTCGGGTGGTCCTGCATCCTCCCGCATCCGTCGGGTGGCATGCCGCGGCCCCGAGTCCAACCATCGAGGAGACAGTTTCGTGGAGTCGATCCCCTACCTGGCAGGAGCCTCGGCCGTCCTCGGCCTCCTGCTCGCCGGGTACTTCTACACCAACGTGAAGGCGGCCGATCCGGGCAATGACCGGATGGTCTACCTGATGACCGAGATCCAGAAGGGCGCCCGGGCGTTCCTGAAGCAGGAGTACATCTGGGTCTCCGGCTTCGTCGTGGTGATGGCGCTCCTGATCGGTGTGCTGATCGTGCCAACCGCCGCCATCACCTACGTGACCGGTGCCGTGCTGTCGGCCGTCGCCGGCTATGTCGGCATGACCGTGGCCACGATGGCAAACGCACGGACCACCCAGGCGGCCAAGGACGGGCCCGGCAAGGCGCTGCCGATCGCCTTCCGTGGCGGTGCTGTCATGGGCTTCAGCGTTGCGGGCCTGGCCCTTGCCGGCCTGATGTTCGTCTACATCCTGTTCGTGCTCGTCCTCGAGGTCGACCAGGCATTCGAGGTCCTGACCGCCTACGGCCTCGGCGCCAGCTCTATCGCCCTGTTCAGCAGGGTCGGTGGTGGCATCTACACCAAGGCCGCCGACGTCGGTGCCGACCTGGTCGGCAAGGTGGAGGCCGGCATCCCCGAGGACGACCCCCGCAACCCGGCCACCATCGCCGACAACGTGGGCGACAACGTGGGCGACGTGGCCGGCATGGGTGCCGACCTGTTCGAGTCGTACGCCGGGTCGATCCTCGCCCCGATCTCCCTGGTGGCGTTCGCCCTGGGGCTCTCAGCCGAAGCCGCCACCCAGAAGGTGACGATCTCCCTGCTCGTGTTCCCGATGGCGATCGCCTTCGTCGGGATGATCGCCTCGATCCTCGGTTCGTTCTTCGTCAAGGGCGGCGACTCCACAGATTCGAAGGCACTTTCCAAGGCGCTCCACATGGGCACCAACGTGGCCATGGCCCTCACCGTGGTAGCCACCGTCGTGCTCGCCGGATGGATGTTCGGGGGCGACGCCTTCGACAACCCGTACGGCCTTGCCATCTCGGTTGTCGGCGGCCTGGTCGCCGGGTGGGCGCTCGGCAAGACCGCCGAGTACTACACCTCGGACCACTTCGGACCCGTACAGAAGATCGCCAGGCAGACCGAGACCGGTCCGGCCACGACGATCCTGAGCGGCCTTTCCGCAGGCCTCGTGTCGGTCGCTGCGTCGGTGGCGCTGCTCGCAGTCGGAGTGGGCATCGCCTACTGGGGCGGTGAGATGGCCTTCGACACGATCGGCTCCCTGGACGGTGGCCTCTACGGCATTGCCGTGGCCGCCATCGGCATGCTGTCCACCACCGGCATCGTGGTCTCGGTCGACGCCTACGGGCCGATCGCCGACAACGCCGGCGGGATCGCCGAGATGGCGGGACTGGACCCGGAGGTCCGCGAGGTCACCGACGCCCTCGATTCGCTGGGAAATACCACGGCCGCGATCGCCAAGGGCTTCGCCGTCGGGTCGGCGGCGCTGACCGCCCTGGCCCTGTTCAAGAGCTTCGAGTTCGCCGTGGTCGCTGCAGGTGGGAGCCTGTCGCTCAACATCGGCGAGGTCGACGTGTTCATCGGCCTCTTCGTCGGTGCCATGTTGCCGTTCCTGTTTGCCGCCCTGACGATCGACGCCGTCGGCCGTGCCGCCTTCCAGATGATCGAAGAGGTTCGCCGGCAGTTCCGCGAGATCCCCGGCCTGCGCGAGGGCAGGGAGGGGGTCAACCCCGACTCGGCAAGGTGCGTGGCCATCTCCACGCAGGCCTCGCTGAAGGAGATGATAATCCCCGGGTCGCTGGCAGTCGTGATTCCGCTGGTCTTCGGCTTCGTCAACGTCGATGCACTGGGTGGCTTCCTCGCCGGCGCCCTGGTCACGGGCTTCTGCCTCGCCATCTTCATGGCCAACGCCGGTGGCGCCTGGGACAACGCCAAGAAGTACATCGAGGCGGGCAACCACGGCGGCAAGGGTTCCGACTGCCACAAGGCTGCAGTGGTCGGCGACACCGTGGGTGACCCGTTCAAGGACACCTCGGGCCCGGCCATGAACATCCTCATCAAGGTCATGACCATCGTGAGCCTGGTGTTCGCCTCGGCCTTCGTCGGCTGAGCACTCCCCGGCCGGGGCTCAGACGCCCAACAGTCGGGAAAGCAGGGAAAAGCGCCGCTGGTCGGCCAGCCTGCCGGGGATTCGCGGCTCGAGCCAGGCCACGGCGAGGAGAGCCGGGATCGCCATGAGGATGCCTCCCAAGACGTCGGCCGGCCAGTGTTCGAGTCGGCTGATGCGCAGCCAGCAGGCGAGGACCACGAGGGCCCAGCAGGCCCCTGCCAGGCGTCCTCCGGCAGGACCGGGGAGGTGGCGCCGTGCCAGGAGGGCCAACGTCCCGAAGACCAGGACGACGAAGACAGCGTGCCCGCTCGGGTAGCCACCGGACCCGAATGAATAGTCGGTCCAACGCAACGAGGGGGTCGGGCGCGGACGCTGGACGAGGTCGGCGACCCGGGTAAGGCCCGTTGCCGCACCGGCGACGGCCAGGACTGCCGCCGGGTATCGGCCCCATGCCCGCCACACCAGTGCCAGGAGGACCACAAACATCGCCGGGGCTGCCAGATCGGTCAGGAGGGCATCGAGCAGTCCGGCCACGGGGTCGAGGAACTCCGGCGTCCAGTCGTGTGCCCACCGGGAGAGGCCCACCTCCCCGGGGAGGGGACCGTCGCCACGCACAGCGAGGGTCAGCACCAACCCGAGGCACGCACTGGCGACGCCGATCGTCCCGCCCAGTCGTACGCGGTCCGACGTATCCACCTCAGGCGGGGAGGACGAGGAGCGGGTCCTTGGGCTCGCCACCCACCCGGACCTCGAAGTGAAGATGGGGACCCGTTGACCATCCTGTGGATCCGCACTCGCCGATCGGGTCCCCTGCCTCCAGGGAGTGGCCCTTCGAGACCGAGAGCTTGGACTGGTGGGCGTAGACGGTGACGACGTAGCCCTCGTGCTCGATCAGCACCACGTTGCCGTAACCGTCCCGCCAGCCGGCGAATATGACGGACCCTGCCTTGGCTGACCAGATCGGCTGTCCGCTCACACAGTCGAAGTCGAGCCCGTTGTGCTGGCGGACGGATCCGAAGATCGGATGTGTGCGGAGCCCGAAACCGGAGGTGATGCGGCCTTCGACCGGAAAGATGAAGCCGGAGGCCGACTTCTCCGTCAGCTTCGGGGCTGAACGCCGGAGTTCTTCCGCTATGAGATTGTCTATGAGGATCGCCATCCGGTACTGCTCACGTTCGAATTCCCGGATCTCCTGCTCGTGGGATGTGATGCGCTTTGCCAACTCCTCCTGGGCCGCCTCCTGGGCCGCTATCCGCCGGGCCAGCAGCAGCACCGACGATTCGAGTTCGCGTTCCTGTTCCTCGGCGTCGATGATCGCTCCGTCGGCAGAGCGTGCGATGTCCTCGCTGTCGGACTCGAGCGCACGCAGTCGTTCGAGCAGGTCGCCCCGGTCCCCCGTCACCACGTCCAGGATCGCTGCCATCCGCAGGCCGGTGGACAGCTCCTCCGCTTCGAGCAGGGTGCCTGCCCGCATCGCTCCGACGTATGCGTCGACTGCCAGGCGTTGGAGTTGTGCCCTGAGCTCGACGATCTCGTCGGAAACCTGTTCGGCTTCGACCCAGCGGAGCGTCGCTTCGGCCTCTGCCGCCTCGATGGCCTGACGGGCGGCGGCGATCTTGGCCTTTTGCAGGGCGACGTAGTCGTCCAGTGCCTGAAGTGCGTCGGCCACCTCGATGTCCTCGGCCTTGACGAGCTCGAGTTCCTCGGCTGTCGAGGCTGCCCGGTCCTTCGCATCCTCCCGCTTGTCCCGCGCTTCCCGGATGTCGTCGGTGTCCGGGACGGCAGCGGCGCTGCCCGCCAGAACGGAGAAGGCGACCGCCGCGAATACCATCCGATAGAGCGCTCTGCGACCCGACATCGGCCGAACCGTACCCCTCCCTGACGTCGACCGGGGTCCTCCTCCCCGTGGCCTCCGTGGCAGACTCGGTGCCTGTGGGGGACCTGGGAGCAATGACACCTGATAACCGGCCACTCGAGGGCGTGCGCGTCATCGACCTCGCTGACGAGCGGGGCGAGCTGTGTGGCCGCCTCCTGGCCGACCTCGGAGCTGACGTCCTACGTGTCGAGCCTCCCGGGGGCGCCGTATCCCGACGACTGCCACCCTTCGCCCCCGACGGCACGTCTCTGTACTTCGCCTACCGGAATACGAACAAGCGGGGCACTGTCCTGGACCTGCAGGATGCCGACGACCGACGGCGTCTGTGCGAACTGGTGGCGTCGGCCGACGTTTTCGTCGAGTCCCACGACCCCGGCTACCTGGCCTCGCTGCGGCTCGGACCTGAAGTGCTCCTCGACCTCAACCCGGACCTGGTCGTCGCCTCCTTGACCGACTTCGGCCAGGAGGGCCCAGACGCCGACCTGGCGTCAACCGACGACGTGGTCGTGGCCCGCTCGGGATGGCTGTCCCTCTCGGGCATTCCGGAAAAGCCGCCCCTCCTCATTCCCGGAGAGGTCGCCCACGACTCCCTCGGGGTCCTCGGCGCCTATGCGGTGGTCCTGGCACTCCTCCACAGGGACCGTGGCGCCGGCGGCCAGCACCTCGACGTCTCCGCCCTCGAGGTACTCGCACAGATGAACACCTGGGCGATCCCCAATGCGGACTACAGCCTTCGCCATGGCGGCACGCCACAGGTCCTGCGTTCCGGTGACAGTCCGATGTATCCCAACATCCCCTGTGCCGACGGCATGGTGCGCCAGGTCGTGCTCGCACCCCGTCAGTGGCGGGCGCTCTGGGAGTGGATGGGGTCGCCCGAGGCCTTCGCCGACGAGTACTGGGAGAGTACCTTCAGTCGCCTCCTGAACATGGACGTGCTGAACCCGCTGTTCTGGGAACACTGGACCGATCGTCCGAAGGTCGAGGGTTCTGCCGAGGCCCAACGGCGTGGCATCGTCGCCCTTCCCATGCTCTCCCCCGCCGAGGTGCTGGGCAGTGAGCACTTCGCCGCCCGGGACAGTTTCCTCGACGTGGAGGTCGCTCCCGGCGTCGTCGGCCCCGTCATGGCCGGGTTCGGCGAGATCGACGGCGAACGGTCCGGCTATGCCTTCCGCTCGCCGGCTCCCGGCGAGCACGAAGCCGGCTTCGCCGGTTCTGGTCCGTCTGATCCGGTCGAGGTGGCCGAACCTGCTCTCCTACCGCTCGCCGGGCTCCGGGTCGTCGACTTCGGACACGGTGGGGTCGGCGTGGAGTGCGGCCGGATGCTCGCCGAATACGGCGCCGACGTGGTGAAGGTCGAGAGCCGGACCTACCCCGACTTCATCCGACTGGTCCTGGGCAGCGAGATGACGCCGGCGTTCGCCTCTTCGAGTCGGAGCAAGCGCGGGTTCGGGGCCGACCTGAAGCACCCGGACGGGATCGCTGTCGTGCGCGAACTGGTCAAGCGGGCGGATGTCGTGATCGAGAACAACTCGACCGGCACGATGGCCAACCTCGGTCTGGCCTACGACGACCTCCACGCGCTCAATCCCGGGCTGGTCATGGTCAGCAGCCAACTCATGGGGAGCCGGGGGCCCTTCGCCGACTGGAATGGCTACGGACCCACCCTCCAGAGCGTGGGCGGGCTGAGTTGGTTGTGGAAGTTCGACGACGGCGACCCACCACCGGGCAGCCCGGCCATCCACCCCGACCACCTGGCAGGCAGGGTCTGCGCCCTCTTCGCCGCTGCAGCCCTGTTCGCCCGCAACCGGAGCCGGAGGGGTGCCCACATCGAGATCGCACAGGTCGAGGCACTCATGGCCACGCTCGGCGACCTATTCCTTGCCGAGGGGCTGGCACCGGGTTCGGTGCGTCCGATGGGCAACGACTCCCTCCGCGGGGCGCCGTGGGGGGTGTTCCCCTGCGTAGGCGACGAACGCTGGTGCGTCATCTGTGTGCGCGACGACGCAGACTGGGCGTCGCTGCGGGAGGCGATGGACGATCCAGCGTGGGCTGTCGACGATCGCTTCGACTCGGCCGACGGTCGCCTGGCCCACCGCAGGGAGGTCAACGCCGGCGTGGCTGGCTGGACGACCGGACGTTCACAGGAAGATGCGGTGGCCGCCTGCGAACTGCACGGTGTTCCGGCCGCTCCAGTCGCCAGCACGGTCGACCAGTTCGCCGATACCCACCTCGTCGAGCGGGGCTTCTTCCCGGAGGTCGACCAACCGCCGCTCGGCCCCCTCACCCTGGACGGCCCCTGTTTCCGCGGCACGGTGATGACGACGCCGTTCCTCGGGCCCGCCCCCGGGCTGGGAGAGCACACCCGCGACATCTGCATCGACGAATTGGGCATGGACCCCGACGAGGTCGAGCAGTTGATCGAGTCAGGCGCCCTCGAGGTCGACACCTCTGCCGAGGGCGGGGAGCCAGACCCGGACGGGTGACCCGACCCGGCGCACGACTTCCGGTCGGGACGATCGTCGGGCTGCTGATGTTGGCGGAACCCCTCTGGCATAGGCTCCGAAGCAACTGCAGGAGGGATGCGATGTCGACAACGGGGGTATCCGAGATCTTCGACACGGACCGTTGGGAACCCGTGGAGGGCTTCGACCTGTCGGACATCACCTACCACCGCGGTCGTACTGGTGCCGACCGGGGGACGGTCCGCATCGCCTTCGACCGGCCCGAGGTCCGCAACGCCTTCCGGCCCCAGACCGTCGACGAACTCTACGGCACGCTCGACCACGCCCGTATGTCCACCGACGTCGGAACGATCCTTCTCACGGGCAACGGGCCCTCGCCGAAGGACGGTGGCTGGGCCTTCTGTTCGGGCGGTGACCAGCGCATCCGGGGCAGCGACGGGTACCGCTATGCCGAGGGCGATACCGCCGAGAGCGTGGATCCGGCGCTCACGGGACGCCTCCACATCCTCGAGGTGCAGCGCCTCATCCGGTTCATGGGCAAGGTCGTGATAGCGGTGGTGCCCGGGTGGGCGGTCGGTGGCGGACACAGCCTCCATGTGGTGTGCGACCTCACCCTGGCAAGCCGCCAACACGCCCGCTTCAAGCAGACGGACGCCGACGTGGCCAGCTTCGACGGCGGCTTCGGCTCGGCCTACCTGGCACGCCAGGTCGGCCAGAAGTTCGCCAGGGAGGTTTTCTTCCTGGGCCGGGAGTACACGGCCGAGCAGGCCCACGACATGGGCATGGTGAACGAGGTGGTCGACCATGACGACCTCGAGGCGGTGGCGCTGGACTGGGCGACGGCGATCAACGCCAAGAGCCCCACCGCCCAGCGCATGCTCAAGTTCGCCTTCAACCTGATCGACGACGGGTTGATCGGCCAGCAGGTGTTCGCCGGTGAGGCCACCCGCCTTGCATACGGCACCGACGAGGCGACCGAGGGCCGGGACGCCTTCCTCGAGAAGCGCCCCCCCGACTGGTCGGACTTTCCCCATCACTTCTGATCCGGCCATTTCTCGTCACGTGCGGCCCCTCCCCGTCGTCTGCACGACGCCACAGCAGGATCGAGGGCCCCGGTCGAAGTGACCTTCGAGGGGGCGCCGTCCCTTCCGTCCGGGGCGCCGAAGAGGCTTCGCTACAGGTCTCTGCCGGACAGAGTCAGCGCCGGGGGCGTTCTCCGATGATGCTGGCGCGCTCCATGACGCGGGTCTCGGGCCAGTAGTCGGAACACGCCAGGTGCTGGACCGCCCGATTGTCCCAGAATGCGACGGAGTCCGGTTCCCAGGTGAAGCGGCACTGGTACTCGGGGGTGTCACTCATGCGGCAGATCCGGTCGAGTTGAGCCACGGACTCCTCACGGGTCCGACCCACGAAGCGGTTGACGAAGGTCCGGTTCAGGTACAGGTACCGGCGACCGGTGACCTCGTGGGTACAGACGGCCGGATGGGTGGCCTCCGGGTAACGGCGACGCATCTCCGCCATGCGGTCCTCGGGCACGTTGCGGCCGAACGCCTGGACGAAGTCGTGGATCGCCTCGAGGCCGTCGAGGTCGGCTTTCGTGTCTGGGGACAGGACGTCGTAGGCGGCGTACATGTCCGCGAACAGCGTGTCGCCCCCGACCTCCGGGACCTGGACGGCACGCAGGACAGCAGCCTTCGAGGGGGCCTCCCGCCATGTGACGTCGTGGTGCCACTGGTTCTCGTAGCCGGTCGTGTCGCCGTCCTTCTCGAAGCGCACCAACTCCGGTTGGTCGGTGTTCGACGGGATGAACGGGTGGACCTCGAGTTCACCGAAGTTGCGGGCGAAGGCCACATGCCGGGCCGAGGTGAATGCCTGCCCGCGGAAGAAGATCACCTTGTAGGCGGCCAGCGCGGCGGCGAGATCGTCGATGACGGCCTGCGAAAGGTCCACCGTGAGGTCGATGCCGCTCAACTCTGCACCGATCGTCACTCCCATCATCCGGGCGTCGAAGTGCTCCCAGGTCAGCGCCGTGAGCCGGGCACGCTCGTCGGCCAGGTGGGTCGCCGGGCCGATGTAGGTGTCGAAGTCAGTTCGGGGTCGGCGGTGAAGGGCCAGCCCGCTGGACGGGTCCCGGCCGGAGACAATCTCGGTGTCGCTCACGGCCCAGAGGGTAGGCGCCGGTGCAGAGTCGTCCACAGTCCTGGTTGCGGTCGCAGACCACACGGGCGAGAATCATTCTCACCATGGATGCCCATGCCGATTCCCTGCGACTCGATCAGGTCACCATTCGACGAGGCGGTCGCATCGCCCTCGAGTCGATATCGACCACCTTCGAACCCGGGACCTCCACGGCCCTGGTCGGTCCCAACGGTTCGGGCAAGACCACGCTCCTCGAGGTGCTGGCGGGACTCCGGACACCGGATTCGGGCCACATCTCCACTCCTCCACCGCGGGTGGCCCTCGTGACCCAGGACCACCAGCATCGTTGGCTGCCGCTCACCGTCGCCGAGGTGGTGCACATGGGTCGCTTCGATCGGTCACCGCTCCCCCGTCGGTTGTCGGCCGACGACCGGGCAGCAGTCGACGACGCCGTCGCCCGGATGGAGGTCGGCGACCTGCTCCCGAGACAGGTCAGCGGACTCTCGGGTGGCCAGCGACAACGTGTCCTCGTGGCGCAGGCGCTCGCCCGCCGCTCTCAGTTGCTGTTGCTCGACGAGCCGATCACCGGCCTCGACCTCGCCAGCCAGGAACGCATCCTCGAGGTGCTCGGCCAGGAGACCGCTGCAGGCAGGACCGTGGTTGTAACCACGCACAACCTCGACGAGGCCCGCCACTGCGACCGGGTGCTGGTGCTCGACCGCAGGCTTGTCGCCATGGGTACGCCCGACGAGGTCCTGCGACCCTCCGTTCTCCGGGAGGCCTACGGCGACCGGTTGCTCGGCGACCACGCCGACCACGAGCACGCCCACGACCTGATCGTCGTCGACGACCACGGCCACGGCAGCCACGGCTGACGCCGGCGCCTGAACACTCCTACGAGTCGGGGCCGACCTCCCGGGCGGCGTCTGCCTCCGCTACGCAGGCCTTCACGCCGTCCCAGATGATCGCGGTGGCATCCCTGGAGTGCTCGGCATCGATCGGGCCGAGGTACCTCGTGCGCATCGCCAGGAGGGTGCGGTTCCATGGGCGGACATATGGCCGCCCCCGCCCCTTGGGCCAGAGTTCCTCCGTTCCTGCCGCCCCGACCACGACGACCGGAAGGCCAGTGTCGATCGCAAGGCGGCCGACCCCCGGATGCGGTCGACCCACCCTCGTCTCGTCCCATTCCTCCGGTCCGACAAGGCGCCCCTCGGGCATGATCGCCACCGGGCTTCCGGCCTCCAGCACGTCGGACGCCACCTGGAGCGCCTCGGTGCCCTCTACAGGAATGCACCGCAGGTCCTTCAGCAGGCGGCCGATGCCCTTCTTTTCGAAGTAGCTTGCCGCCGCCAGGCAACGGATCGGCTGTCCCCACTCGTGGAAGGCGGCCGCAGCGAAGAGCAGGTCTGCCATGCTCCGGTGGTTGGCGGCATGGATCACGGGCCCGGCCGCGGGTACGCCCGGCGGGCCCACGTCGTAGCGGGCGGCGACCTGCAGCGCCGCGTGTACCTGGCGGAGCCGCCGCCGGAAGACCTCCTCGAGCCGTGCCTCGTCCACGGCACAACAGGCTACGAGGCGATCTCTCCCATACCGGAACCCCAGAGCAGCGGGTTCCGCTCGGTTGCGACTGGGTCGCCAGGGACCGCCCCGGGAAGGTAGAGGGCCAGGTCGAGGCGCTGCTCGTCTCGTTCGGGCTCGTTCACCGTCGTCCCGTCGGCAACGTAGATCACCGTCATCGCCGGTCGATCCCGGGCGGTCGGGTTTGGGCCTGCCGAGTGGAGGGTCCATCCTTCGTGGAAGGTGGCGTCGCCCGCCTGCATCGCCCCATGCGCCGAGGTAGGCAGGGCCCCTTCGGCGATGAGGAGGGCGAAGTAGCCCTCCGACTCGTCGGAGATTGCCGGACCCCGCATGTCACCACGGAGGTGGGTGCCGTCGGCGAAGACCATCGAACCAACCTCCGGCGGGATATCGGCCATTGCCATCCACATGGTGATCGCCGAGCCACCGTCTACCGGCCAGTAGTAGGCGTCCTGGTGCCATGGCGTGGCACCACCGCCGGCCCGCTTGACCAGGGCCTGGTCGTGGTACAGCCGCACACCGTCGACACCCAGCAACTCGGCGGCCACCCTCGCGAAGCGGGCGGCGAACACGAAGCGACGGATCGCTTCGTCGTGCCAGCAGAGGCCGATCGCCTGGTGGAATGCCCGGTCGTACGTGCCCTGCTCCCCCGGGGGAACGTTGCGGTTCCAGGCAAGCAGGTCGGCTGCCTCGAGGATGGAAGGCGCGAACTCGGCTACCTCGTCAGCAGAGGCCAGGCTGCGTACGGCGACATGCCCCTGCTCCCGGAAGCACCGAATCTCGTCCGGGGTCGCTGCCCGGTCCGGCTGGAGTTCCACAGGATCGACGTTAGCCCCCTCCCCCCCCGTAGGGAAGGGATTGACAATCCAACGGAACGTGAGGTTCACCCGCTCCCCCACGGGCCGTGCCGTCCGGGTGAGGCAGTGCTCCCAGAGCGCCTGTGTCGGGCCCCTCATCACCAGCAGGTCGCCGTGTTCGAGGTCGAGGACGACCGGGTCGTGGCTGCGATCCCTGCGCCGGAGGCGGAAGCGCCGGGTGGCGCCAAGGGACAACGAGGCGATGACGGGACGCTGCCCCAGTTCCGGCTCGTCGTCCGAGTGCCAGCCGACGGCGTCATCGCCGGTGCGATACCGATTCACGAGCACCGAGTCGAATGCCGTGTCGGCGGCATCAGCGCAACGGTCGCGCAGGTCCGCCAGGCGCTCGGTCCAGGGCAGCGGCTCGAGCAGTCGCCCCGAATACGTGTAGGTGCAGCCCGGGTCGCCGTACCAGGCCTCGAGCCGGGGAATGGGTCGGCGCTGCCCGAACACCGTGATCTCACCCTGCGTCCAGGGTGTCTCGACCAGCAGCCCGGCCAAGTGCTCGTCAGCATCGGCCAGGAAGCCCCGGCTCACCTCCACCTCGAGGTCGGGTGCAGGCGGTACGGGGCTGTGGAACAGCGCCCGGTCAGCCACGTCGACCCGAATGGCAGCCGAGGAATGCGTCCTCCCGCTGCCTGCCGCTGTTGCCGGCCCAGAGGCACACCGGTCCGGGGGTCCCCGCAGGAACCCGTACCTCGAAGCGGTGGTCGGCGCCTGTGCGGCCGTAAGCGGTGGGCTCGCCGTCGAGGTTCAGGAAGATCTCCAGGCCCCCTTCCGGAGAGTCGGCATCGTAGGCCCATCCCCCGAGGACCTGTTCCCCACCAACGGCGTCGAACTGGAGCACTTCGAGTCCTCCGATTGGACCGTCGCCCGACGACCGTGTCTGTTGTCGGGCTGCCATCGAACCGCCCCTGAGACATTCAGGCAGGGGTGCGAAGGTCCATCCTTCCTGCCCGTACTCCTCGAGCACCGCCCGCAGGATCTCCAACGTCTGCCACTTGCGGTCGTGGAACAGAACGACCATCCCGTCGCGTTCCCACTTCCCGATGTGGGCCAGGGCCTCCTCGACCGGAGGGTTGGACCATTCGGCCGGATCGGCGTCCCACCCCACCACGGTCAGGTTCATCCTCTCGAGGGTGCGTTCGACCGCCTGGTCGGTGACCCCGTATGGGGGGCGCAAACACGTAGGCGTGAAGCCGGTCCGTCGCTGGAGCGTCCCGTTCGCCCGAACCAGCGCGTCTTCGAGGTCCTCGGGCGTGAGGGTCGACAACTGGCTGTGGGCCCATGAGTGGCTTCCGACCGCATGGCCGCGGTCGAGGAGGTCCTGGACCTCCTCATCGTCCCAGAACACACGGAGGGTCTGGCCGGTCGGGAAGAATGTGGCTCGGGCGCCGTACTCCTCGAGGACGCGGAAGACGATCGGGGTGAACAGGGGATTCGGGCCGTCATCGAAGGTCAGGTACATGACCTTCGGTTCGTGCGGCGTGCTCAGCGCGAACGTGCCTTGTGCGAGGAGCAGCGACGCTGCCCCAAGGAGCAGGACGAGGAGGCGTCTCCCCATCAGGGCTCAGGTGGTGCCGAAGATGCGGTCGCCGGCGTCGCCCAGGCCGGGAACGATGTATCCGACCTCGTTGAGGTGGTCGTCGAGGGCGGCCGTCCAGACGGGAACGTCGGGGTGGGCCCGGTGCAGTTGGGCGACCCCCTCCGGGGCCGCCAGGAGGCAGAGGAAGCGGACGTCGGCCGGTCCGTCCGCCTTGACCCGGTCGAGGGCGGCCGACGCCGAGTTGCCGGTGGCGAGCATCGGGTCGACGACGATCACTGTCCGTCCCTCGATGGGCGGGAACTTGCAGTAGTACTCGATCGCCTCGAGCGTCTCGTGGTCGCGGTAGAGGCCGACATGGCCGACCCGTGCCGAAGGGATCACCCGGAGTACGCCGTCCAGCAGGCCGTTGCCCGCCCGCAGGATCGAGATGACTACGGGCTCCGCCACGAGGACGGGCGCATCCATCTCGGTCAAGGGCGTGGTGATGCGCTCATCGCGGGTGGGAAGGTCGCGGGTGACCTCGTAGGTGAGCAGGAAGCTGATCTCGGTGAGGAGCTGCCGGAACCGTTCGCTGGGCGTCTCGACCCGGCGCATCTCGGTGAGCTTGTGCGTTACCAGGGGATGCTCGATGACATGCAGGGTCGGGTTCGGTGTGGAGGACATGCCGCCACCCTAGGCTCACGCGCGACAGTGCCGGGCTGCATCGGACGGGTCCGCGACAGCTTTCCGAGAATCCCTAGTTTCAGGAAACACCATCCATACGGGGTGAATCCATGCCTACACCGCCCGCCATGTCCGACCTGCCCGCCAAGGGCCCCTCGACCCTGGCTGCCCGGGACTGGACCTCCGAGGACGCCTGGACCGGCACGCGCCGCCCGATCCTCGAGGCCCATGCCCTGCCTGCAGACGCCTACACGTCCGAGGACTTCTTCTCCCTCGAAAGGGACCGCATCTTCGGTACCTCATGGGTCCTCGTCGGCATCGCCGACGAGTTGGACCCGGTCGGCCAGGTCCTGGTCCGCGACCTCGGTGGTCGCTCGGTCCTCATCACGAGGAACGCCGCCGGCGACCTCCGGGGGTTTGCGAACTCCTGCCGGCACCGCGGCACCCAGTTGCTCGAAGCCGACTGCACCGTGGACAGCACGATCCGCTGCCCCTACCACCGCTGGGGCTACGACCGGGACGGTGCCCTCGTCGCCACCCCCCAATTCGCCGATGCCGGAATCGACGGCTTCGACCCCGCCGAATACGGACTGCACGCCGTCCGGGTCGAACAGTGGTGTTGCCTGCTGTTCGCCACCCTCGACCCCGAAGCGCCGTCGGTGGAAGACTGGTTCGGCGACCTGGGCGAGAGGCTCACCGGCTACCGACTCGACGCCTGGCGCAGCCACCACACCCAGACCATCGACATCCGGGCCAACTGGAAGCTCCTCACCGAGAACTTCCAGGAGTACTACCACCTGCGCTGGGTCCACCCGGAGCTTGCCAAGGTCTCCCGGGTCGAGGACCACTACCGCTACCAGGGCCCCGGGATGTACTGCGGCCAGACCACCACGCCGATCTCCAGCGACGAGCGCGGTGACTGGACCACCATGCGGCCCGCCGAGGGCCTCGACGCATCGGACATGGCCAGCGGCCGCTTTCTGGCCCTTTTCCCCAACGCCATGCTGAGCATCCTCCCCAACCATGCTTTCGTGATCCGGCTCGAGGCCCTCGCTCCCGGGCTCACCCGGGAACACTGCACCTGGCTGCTGCCCCCGGGCTCCGAAGACGTCCCCGACGAGGACTTCGCCGTCGCCCACGACTTCTGGATAGACGTCAACAACGAGGACATCGACGTCGTACAGAGGGGTCAGGTCGGCCTCAGCTCCGGCAGCTACACGCCCGGTAGGCTCTCGCCTCGGTACGAGGAACCCCTGCACCGCTTCCACAACATGCTCGCCGACCGGATGATCGGAATCTCGCGCATACCAGACGGCGACCCCGGGGACGATGCCCCCCTCCTCGGCACCGGCGTCAACCCGCTTCCCTGGCACAGGTAAACGGCCACCACCTGAACACCCGAACCACACCCACCACCCCCCGAAGCAGCAAGGAACCTCCATGGCCAGGCACGGCTACACGTACTCGGCGGGCAAGCTGATCAAGCACGGCCTCACACGCGGCGACTGGCCGCGCATGTGGCGCCGACCCGAGGCACGATCCTCCTACGACGTCGTGATCGTCGGTGGCGGCCTCCACGGGCTGGCGACGGCCTACTACCTGGCTGCCAACCACGGCATGACCAATATCGCCGTGGTCGACAAGGGCTACCTCGGTGGCGGCGGTTCAGGCCGCAACACCGCCATCGTCCGTTCGAACTACCTCACCCCCGAGGGCGTGGCGTTCTACGACCGGTCGCTGGCGCTCTACAACTCGATGGCCCAGGAACTGAACCTCAACGTCATGTTCTCCCGGCGAGGCCACCTGACGCTGGCCCACACCGACTCGGCCCTACGCACCATGCACTGGCGGGCCGAGGTCAACAAGCTCCAGGGGATCGACTCCAGCGTGATCGACCCGCAGGAGGTGAAGAAGGAGGCTCCGAGCCTCGACATCTCGGCGGACACCCGCTACCCGATCCTGGGAGCCCTATTCCATGCACCGGGAGGCATCGTCCGCCACGACGCGGTCGTCTGGGGGTACGCCCGGGCCGCAGACCACCTCGGCGTCCACATGCTCCAGGAGACCGAGGTCCTCGACATCCTCTGTGAGGGCGGCGAAGGGCCCGACGGCAAGGGCACCGGTGGCAGGGTCACAGGTGTTCGCACGAACCGGGGCGACATCAGCGCCCCCGCCGTCGTCAACTGCACAGCCGGATGGGCTTCGCTCATCTCGAACATGGCAGGTGTTCCGCTTCCGATCACCACACACCCGCTGCAGGCAGCCGTCACCGAACCATGCAAGGTGTTCCTGCCGACCGTGGTCGTCTCCGGCTCACTGCACGTCTACGTGAGCCAAACCGACCGCGGCGAACTCGTATTCGGCGCCTCCGTCGATCCGGTGGGCACCTACAGGGTCAACGGCACCCTCGGGTTCACCGAGGAACTGGCCGGCCACGTGCTCGAGCTCATGCCGGGCATCTCAAAGATGCGCCTGATGCGCCAGTGGTCGGGACTCTGCGACATGACCCCCGACTACTCCCCCGTGATGGGCACCACACAGGTCGACGGCTACTTCGTCGATGTGGGCTGGGGTACCTACGGATTCAAGGCCGGCCCGGTGGCTGGCGAAACCATGGCGGAGACGATCGCCACCGGCCGCGATGCGGACCTGATCGCCCCCTTCACCATCAACCGCTTCACCGAGGGAGATCTCGTCGGTGAAAAGGGTGCTGCTGCGGTAGGTCACTGATGATCCTCGTGAACTGTCCCCACTGCGGTCCGAGGAACTCCTCCGACCTCCGTCCCTGCGGTGAGGTCACCTCCCGCCCCGACCCGGCGACCGCCTCCCTGTCGGAATGGCGGACCTACCTGTACATGCGGGAGAACCCCTCCGGTTGGGTCACCGAGACCTGGTACTGCCGAAGCGGCTGCCGCCGGTACTTCACCATCGAGCGCAACACAGCCACCAACGAGACCCGCCGTTCGGAGACGTCGTGACCCACAACAGGCTCCCCGTACACCCGGGAGAGGTGATCGACCGGAACACCTCCCTGGCCTTCACCTGGAACGGTCGACCTCACACCGGACTTCGGGGCGACACGATCGCCTCGGCGCTCGCCGCCGATGGCGTCGAGGTCTTCGCCCGCTCCATGAAGTACAAGCGCAGACGCGGCATCATGACGGCAGACCACTGGGACCCGAACCTGTCCGTACAGGTCGGGGACGAACCCAACGTGAGGGCCGGTAGCCGTCGCCTCGTCGCCGGCATGGAGGTCAGCGCCCAGAACGTGTGGCCGAGCCTGAAGTTCGACATCCGCGCCGCCAACCAACTGGTCGGCCGCTTCCTGTCGCCGGGCTTCTACTACAAGACCTTCATGCGCCCGAAGTGGCTCTGGCACCACCTCTACCAGACGATCCTCCGCAGGTTCGCCCCAGGAGGGCGTATCCACTGGGAGACCAGTACCCACGGTGCCTATGACAAGCGCTACGCCCACCCGGACGTGCTCGTAGCCGGAGGCGGCCCGGCCGGAATGGGTGCGGCGATCGCCGCCGCCGAAGCCGGTGCATCCGTCATGCTCGTCGAGCACGAACCGGAACTCGGTGGCCACCTCCGCTGGGGCGATACCGAGGATCTGACTGCCCTCGCCGACCTGCTTGCAGCCGTCCAATCCCATCCGGGCATCGAGGTACTCGTCGACTCGACGGTGACAGGCCGCTACGACCACAACTGGATCGCGGTGATGCAGCGTTCGCACGAAGTCGCACCCGAACGCCTGATCAAGGCGCGGGCGGGCAGCCTCGTCGTGGCACCCGGCCTCATCGAGCGCCCGTACGTCTTCGCGGGCAATGACACCCCCGGCGTGATGCTCTCCGGCGCAGTCCGGCGCCTGATCAACCTGTGGGCGGTCAAGCCCGGCTCCAGGGCCGTGGTGCTCTCCGCCAACCCCGAAGGAGACGCAGCCATCGCCGACCTGGAGGCCGCAGGTGTCGAGATCGTGGCGGCGCTCGATGCCCGGGTGGGTGAGGACATCGTCGAGGTCGAGGGAAGGGGTCGGGTGCGCAGGGCCGTCCTCGGCGACGGCCGCACCGTGGCCGCCGACCTGGTGGTCCTCGGCACCGGTTGGACCGCCCCCACGTCGCTGCTCAACATGGCCGGAGACCGTCCCGTCTACGACCCCACAGCTGCCCGCTACTTCCCGAACCAACTTCCGGACGATGTGCTGGCAACCGGCGGCATCACCGGAAACGGCTCGACAGTGGAACTGGTCGCCCACGGAAGGGCCACGGGCACGCTGGCTGCGAACCGTGCACTCCGGAACCGCCACGAACGCCGCTCATCGACCGCCCGAGCCCGAAGCCCGGAGGGCCCTATGCCCGAATCCCTCCAGGACACCCGCGTGCCCCTGGCCCGTACGCCACACCCTGAGTGCTACCGGAGCAGCAGCCACGGCATGGTCGACTTCTCGGAGGACGTGTCCTCGAAGGACCTCTTCCAGGCCTCCAGGGAGGGATTCGATTCGATCGAGCTGATGAAGCGCTACACGACGGCCACGATGGGTCCCTCACAAGGCAAGCTCGAGACCGTCAACGCCGCCGCCGTACTGGCCGAGGCGCGCAGTATGGACATGGTCGACATCGGAACGACCGTCTGGCGGCCGCCCTTCGCCCCCATCTCGCTGGGAGCCCTGGCCGGTCGCATCTTCGAGCCGATTCGGCGCTCCGCCCTCCAGGACTGGCACGAGGCCCATGGCGCGTCGCCTCTCCTGGCCGGCCAGTGGGTCCGCCCCGACCACTACGGGGACCCCGTGGGCGAAGCCCGCAACGTACGTGAGAACGTCGGCATCATCGACGTCACCCCGCTGGGCAAACTCGACCTCCGTGGGCCGGACGTGACGAAGCTCCTGGAACTCGTCTACGTCAACAGGTGGCAGAATCTCGAGATCGGCCGGGTCCGCTACGGCACGATGGTCGCCGAGGACGGAGTCGTGTCCGACGACGGCGTCACCGGCCGCCTGGGCGAGGACCACTACCTGATGACAACCACTTCTTCGGGCGCCGGCGCCGTCTGGGAGATGCTCGAGGACTACCTCCAGACCTACCGTCCCGAGTGGAACGTGCACGTCACCGCTGTCACGGGAGGCCTCACGAGCATCAACGTTGCGGGCCCGAGGTGCCGCGACCTGCTGCTGCGTCTCGTCGAGGACGTGGACCTCAGCCCCGAGGCGTTCCCCTACTTCCACGTGCGTCGCGGCAGGGTCGCCGGCGTTTCCGGTTGCATCATCTGGCGGATCGGGTTCACGGGCGAGCTCTCCTACGAACTGCACGTGCCATCCGGCCATGCGCTGCACGTCTGGGAATCCCTGATCGCCAACGGCGAGGACCTCGGCATCAGGCCCTTCGGCGTCGAGTCACAGCGCATCCTGCGCCTGGAGAAGGGGCACTACATCGTCGGTCAGGACACCGACGGCCTCACCAAGGCGCCGTCTGCCGGCCTGGGTGGCCTCGTCAAGCTCGACAAGCAGGACACGCTGGGCCTGCCGGAGCTGAGGGCCTCCTATGCCCGCACCGACCTGCCCGTCCTGGTGGCCATCCAGACAGACGACCCGGAGATCGTCCCGATGGAGGCCGACCAGATTGTCGACGGCGACTCCAACCGGATCCTCGGCCGGATCACCTCGAGTCGAATGTCCCCGACCCTGGGTCGATCGGTATGCCTCGGGCAGGTCGATCCGTCACTGGCCGCCGCCGGATCCAAGGTCACCATCCTGCTCGTCAACGGCCACCGGGTCAGTGCCACCGTCCAGGAACACCACGCCCACGTCGATCCCGAGGGAGTGCGTCAGAATGCCTGACATCGAGTTCAAGAGCCCGATTGCCCATGGGCCCGTCTCGGCGCCCGACGGCTCTGTGAGCCTCGAGGACGAGACCTCCACGACCAAGGTCGTGGTCCGGGCCGCTACGGGCACGGCGGCCGCTGCCGACCTGGGGGTGCCCTACGGCCAGAGTCGACTCCGCGCCGACGGCACCCTGGTGTGCGGCACCCGGCCCGGCGAATGGACCCTCTTCGCCGCCGCGGGTCGTGCCGTTGGGGTCGCAGCATCGGTCGACACCGACGGCTTCGTGAACGTCATCGACGTCACGCACGGTCGGGCCATGATGCGGGTTTCCGGACCGAAGGCCACCGCCATGCTCGCCAAGGTCTGCGACATCGACCTGACCGATGACATGGCCCCCGACGGGGCGGTGTTCTCGGGTTCGGTGGCCAAGGTGACCTGCGACCTGCTCCGTTCGGACTGGAGGGGTGAGGCGTCGTACCTGATCTCGTGCGAGCGCTCCTTCGGCAACTACCTCTTCGCCGCCCTGGCGGACGCCAGCACGGAGTTCGGCGCAGAACTACCCACGGGGCTGGACTTCCACTAGCCCCTGCCGTTCGGAACCCGAGGTTGCAACACCCCTAGGGTGCGCGCCATGAGCCCTGCGGACCTGACAGCCGTCGAGCAGTTGCACCTGCTCGGGAACCGGTCGCTGTCTTCCCGCGAACTGCTCGACGCCTGCCGGAAGCGCGCTGAGGCGACAGAACCTGTCGTCAACGCACTCATAGACGCCGACTGGGGTCGGGCCGGCCTGCTCGCCGAGCAGTTCGACTCCGATCCCGGGTTCCTCGCCGATGCTCCACTACGAGGACTCGTCATCGCCCACAAGAACCTCCTCGACACCGCAGGGATGCGCACGACCTATGGCAGTCCGGTATTCGCCGGCCATGTTCCGAGGCAGAACCATCCCCTCGTCGACCTCATGGCCGTCGCCGGAACGGTGTTCGTCGGCAAGACCAACACTCCGGAGTTGGGCGCCGGTTCCCACACCTTCAACCCCGTCCACGGCCTGACCCGCAATCCCTGGGATCCGTCCAGGAGCGCCGGGGGTTCGAGCGGCGGGGCGGCGGCGGCCCTCGCCTGTGGGTCCCTTTCGCTGGCCGACGGATCCGACCTCGGAGGTTCCCTCCGCAACCCTGCGTCGTTCTGCGGCATCGTCGGCTTCCGCCCCTCATCGGGGACGAGCCCCGGCTTTCCGCCGCTGGACCATCGAATACGGATGCCGACCGTGGGCCCCATGGCCCGAACGGTCGGGGACCTGGCCCTCTTCCACGGCATGATGAGCCAACGACCGGTGAACCTCGAGGCCCGGCCCCCCGCACGGCTCCTTGTCTCACCTGACCACGGCGACCTGCCCGTGGACGCCGCTGTCCGCCGGGTCCTGGCCGAAGCCGCCACGCTGCTTGCAGGGGCCGGCTGGACCGTCGAAGAGTCGAACCCTCCTGCCGACGGGGCTGATGCCTGTTTCGAGGTGCTCCGCTCACTGGGATACGCCGTGAGGTCCGCCGGGCTCGCCGACAACGACGAGGTCAAGGCCACGGTCCGTCAGGAGGTCAGGGAGGGACTCGCACTCACCGAGGGGGCCATCGCCCGCGCAGTGGCCGAGGAGAACCGGCTCCGTGCCGCATGGGACAGCTTCCTAGGGCCCGACGACGTCCTGCTCTCCCCCACCAGCCAGGTCCCGCCGTTCCCCGTGGGCGACGAATGGGTGCACGAGATCGAGGGGCGAAGCCTCGACCGCTACACGGACTGGATGCGGAGTTGTTCCCGATTGACCGTGTTCGCAGGCCCGTCGATCTCGATCCCCGCCGGGTGGAGCGATGACGGCACCGTGCCGATCGGGATCCAGTTGTCCGGGGCCAGGAACCGGGACAGGCGCCTGCTCTACGTGGCAGCTGCAGCCGAGGAGGTGCTCGGCACCGGCAGGCGCCCGCCCATCGACGCTCTCTCTGCGACAGATCCGGCCACGCTTCCACCCGGACCGATCGGTTGACGGGTGGGTGAGCCAAACGCCACACCCCCATCCATTGTCGGAAGGCCGACGCGGACCTAGATTGCGCGCGTCTATCGAACCGGGAGGTGAGCACCATGTCAGGAGTTCCCGAGCCGATCCGGATCTGGAGCACCACCGTGCCACCCGAATGGTCCGACTACAACGGCCACATGTCCGAAGGTTGGTACGGGGTCGCCTTCGGTGCCGCCTCGGACGAGCTGCTGGTCCACCTGGGCTTCGGAGCGCCGTATCGGGACGCCCATGGCACCTTCTACACAGCGGAGACCCGCATCCGCTTCCTGCGTGAGGTCCACGAGGGTGCCACGATCTGCGCCGACACCTGGCTCCTCGGAGCGGACGCCAAGCGGTTACACGTCCTGCACCACCTGATCGCCGGAGACGACCCCGAGCCCGTTGCCACCCAGGAGTCGATGATGCTCCACGTGTCCCAGGACGAATGCGGAGCGCCCCGGGTCGGGCCGATGTCCGAGCCCCTCCTCACGATGTCCCTCGACCTGGCAGCCGCACACGCATCTCTGCCCCCTGCCGACCACGTCGGCCTGGGCATCCGGTCCCTTCGTTGAGCGGAACCCCTGCCTTCACGACCCGTACCCCTCCAGCGATAGCGGGTGTCTGGGCCCTCTTCCTCGCCTTTGCCTTCCTCATGGTCGGGAACGGGCTCCAGCGGATACTCCTGCCCATCCGCGGACAGGCAGAGGGCATCGGTCCGAGCGCCATGGGAATGGTCATGGCCTTCCACTTCGGCGGCTACCTGTTCGGTGCCCGGATCATCACGCGCCTGTTGGCAGCCGTCGGGCACATAAGGGTATTCGCCGCCCTCGCCTCCACTGCCTCGGCTGCCGTGCTCGTCAACGCCGTCCTGGTGAACTCGGTGACCTGGTCCCTGGCCTACTTCGTCGGGGGATTCTGCAACGCCGGCGTGTTGGTGGTGCTCGAGAGCTGGCTCAACGACCGTGCCTCCAACCAGACACGCGGCAGGATCCTGGGCTTCTACATGATGGTGATGATGGGTGCCACGGCCAGTGGGCAGCTCCTCGTCAACGTCGGTGCCCCGGAGGGATTCGAGCTCTTCGTGCTCTCCTCGGTGCTCATCTCGTTGGCTGTCATCCCGGTGACCCTTTCTGCCTCTTCGGCTCCACCGGTCACCACCGCCGAGCCGATGCCGATACGGGAGCTCTACCGGATAGTGCCGTCCGCAATCGTCGGGCTCTTCTTCTGTTCCTTCGTGCAGTCGGCCGCCACCAGCATGGGAGCTGTATTCGGCACCGAGTCGGGTATGGCCACATCGAAGGTGGCGACGTTCACCGCCGTCTCCGTAATCGGGGCCGTCGTGCTCCAGATACCTCTCGGCGGCCTGTCCGACCGCTATCCACGCAGGGCCGTGATCATTGTGGTCGCCACGATCTCCTGCGGCCTGGCGTTGGCCGGAACCTGGATCCCGACCTCCGGCTCGCTGATCCTGCTGCTCAACTTCGCCTTCGGCGCTTTCGTGTTCCCGCTGTACGGCCAGTTCGTGGCCCTCGCCAATGACTGGGTCCCGCCCGAGAAGCACATGGCCGCTGCCTCCGGGATCATCATGGTGAGCAGCGCCGGAGCCGTGCTGTCCCCCGTGGTCCTCGCCTTCTCCATGGAGACCTTCGGGCCGCACGCCTACTACGGGGCCCTGGCAGCCGTCCTCGCCCTGATGGTCTGCTACCTCCTGTACCGGATCCGTGTCCAGGAAGCGATCCCCGTCGAGCGCCAGTCCACGTTCCAGCCGATCCTCGCACGTTCCGGTGAGATGGCCCACTCCGTCGGTCGCTGGGTGCGCTCCCCCCTCCAGGAGTGGCTGGCACACCATGGGCGGCGCCACGTCGAGGGCGGCGACGGCCCCTGAGCCGCAGGTGTCTCCTCGCCCGCCCTAGGGTCGACATCCCGACTCCCGAAAGGACCCCGGCATGCCCTTCGCCAATGTCAACGGCCAATCCATCCACTTCGTCGACCATCAGGCCGGCTCGGGTGGCAACGAGCCCGCCATCATCCTCAGCCATGGCTTTTCGATGGGCCACGAGATGTGGGCGCCGCAACTCGCTCCCCTCACCGATGTCGGATGGAGGGTCATCACCTACGACGAGCGCGGCTGGGGCCAGACCACCTACACCGAACCGTTCACCTACTGGGACCTGGCCGATGACGTTCTCGCCCTCATGGACCACCTCGGGCTCGACACTGCAGTGTTGGGCGGAATGTCCCAGGGCGGCTTCCTGACCCTGCGGGCGGCCCTCACATCGCCTGAGCGCGTCAGGGCGATGTTCCTGGTCGACACCGAACCGAACGACCTTCCCGAGGACGAGCGGGTCCAGTTCCAGGCACTCTTCGACGCCGCCCTCGCCATGGGGCTGGCCGGGGAGGTGGGCGACATGCTCCAGGCGGTGCTCTTCGCTCCCGGCTTCGACGGGGCAGCCATCTGGCGTGCCAAGTGGAACGCCAGGCCCGTCGCCGCCTGGGCGGCCGCCAAGGAGTGCCTCTTCGAACGGGATTCGGTGGCCGAACGGCTCGCCGAGATCACCTGCCCCGCCCTCGTGGTCCACGGGGACGTCGATGCCGCCATCCCCTTGGACCGGGGTCGGGAGATGGCCGATGCACTCGGTGGGCCTGTCACCTTCATCGAGGTTGCCGGTGCCGGCCACTCGGCGAACCTCGAGGACCCGGCAACCGTGAACGCTGCTCTACTCGGGTTCCTGGCCGCCCTGGGTTGAGCCGGTCAGCCGTCCGGGCCGATCAGGGGGCGGAGGCCCCGAATCTCGACCCTTTCGAACAGCCCTGCGACCGCATACGGGTCAGCGGCGGCGTAGGCCTCGGCTGCGGCAAGGTCCTCGGCCTCGAGGACGATCAGCGAGCCGCACATGTCGCCCTCCCCATCCAGGAGGGGTCCGCCAAGGGCGACGTCGAAGCCCGCTACATATTCGCGGTGGGCGGGGCGGGTCTCAGCGCGGAGGTCGCCGGCGTCGGGTCGGTCGAGGGCATGTATGACGAAGAGCATGATGCGACTCGAGGAGCGGATCAGGCTTCGAGTTGCTCGGATTCAGGAAGGCGGACCAGCGGGATGGTCCGCTCGGTCTTCGCCTGGTAGTCGGCGTAGAACGCCCGATCTGCGGTCATCAGCCCCCATAGTTCGGCGTGTTCCGAACCCTCGAGCAGTTGGTGCCTTGACCAGAAGAGCCCATGCTGGGTACGGACCTTCACCCCGGGGTTGGCCTCACGGTCGCGCAGGTTCAGCACCCAGGCAGGATCCTTGGCCGCTCCGGCGAAGGATCCGACGACAACACGGTCGCCGCCGGGGTCGCGCCAGAAGGGAAGCGCCACACGGTGGATGTTTCCGCTGCGTCGGCCGACCGTGTACAGCATCACGTTGTGCATGCCTCCACTCACCCAGATGGCAGGATCGGTGCTCGCCTCCATCGCTTCGACATGCGCCTTGGTGATCTCGATGATCTGCTCGGGGGTGGGGGTCTCCCACTCCATGACGACGTGCTGGTCGGTGGACTCGCCGGGAGGGAGGTCGTTGCTCATGCCTGCACGGTAGTCGGGGATCCTCTCCGGTTCGCAGCCCGGAGAATCCCCGACTCCGGTCGCTATCCGAAGCGGGTCGTGGCAGGCTGTGCCCGCATGAGCGACGCCCTCACCACCTCCGAAGCCGGCGCAGGGGCCGACGACCGTCCCTTCGACCCCGACCTTGCTGCCCGCAGGTTCAGTCGCTCGATGGTGATCTCCGGCATCCGCTGCATGCTCACGTATGTCGTCTTTCCCTGGCTGTTGCCGGCGCTCGGCTGGGCCCGCGGTGTCGGCCCCTTGGTCGGCCTGCCGATAGGACTCCTGGCCATCGGCTTCAACGTCGACAGCATCCGCCGCTTCCGTTCATCCGATCGCAGGATGCGGCTACCGGTGATGGCGATCAACGCCGGGGTGATCATCCTGTTGTCGGTACTCGTCGTCGGCGACGTCGCCGACCTGCTCGGCTGATCCCGCCCGCCATGGTCGCTGCGGTGGACGATCGACAGCCATCTCCCCGGGTCGCCCGAGGTCCGGCCCGTTGGCTCTGGTTCCTCCTCGGCCTCCTCTCCCTGGCGCTGGGTGGCCTGGGGGTGATCGTCCCCGGCCTCCCCACGACGATCTTCCTGATCATCGCCGCCGGTTGCTTCGCCCGCTCGTATCCGCGGCTGGAGCGGTGGATCCTGGACCTGCCGAAGGTCGGGCCCACCATCCGCGACTACCGGGCAGGTCTCGGGATGCCCCGACGGGCCAAGGTGTGGGCCATCTCGATGATCGTCGCCGCATGTGGGCTGAGTGCCGGCCTGTTGATCGAACCTGCCGGCATCCGGGTGCTTGTCGCCGCGGTGGGCCTGGTCGGGGTCTGGTTCGTGGGATGGCGGGTCCCGACCCGTGAACGGGTGCTCGGCAACGGCTAGTCCGTCAGGAAGGCCGCCTCGACCTCGAAGGCGGCTTCCTCGTCCGGGTGAAATGACCGGGTGGTCCTGATCGTGACGAGGGAGAGCGTGCCGGTGAAGGCAAAGGGGGCCTCGTAGGCGGTGCTGATCCCCGTCGGGTTCCGACCCAGGTCCATGCCGACCGGTGAGATCATCGTGGGGATCAGTGGAATGTCCGCTTCGGCGGCCGGTACGCCGTCGACGAGAAGCCATGCACGTCCCGGGCCCCGTCGTACCCGCTGCTGCTGCACCTCGAGGATGCTGCGGCCTGCTGGAACGCTGCCTTCCGACCGGAGAACCGTGTGGGTCGTGAAGGCGTTGTGGTCGTACACCAGGTGCCCTTCCAGGTCTACGTAGACGACGAGGCCGTTGTTGAAGGTTCCGAAGGCCAGGAGGACGCCGGCCTCGTCCCCCCGCGGGCGGTCCACCTCGAAGCGCATCACCCAGTTGCGCGACCCCAGCGGCGGCGCGGCCTCGGGCGGCATGCGCGGCACCGGCGGGTGGTAGGTGAACAGGTCGCGGTATGCCGGGGTACCCGGGGTCCCATGGCCGGCGAACAGGTTGCCGGTGCGGTCCATGATCGGTAGCACCCCGTAGCGCTCGGCCTCCGACCAGAACAGGTCGATCATCCGTCCGAGCCTCTCCGGTTCGCTGGCCGCAAGGTCATGGCACTCGGAGAAGTCCGAGTCGAGGTGGAACAACTCCCAGTTGTCCTCGTTGAGGCCTCCTTCGAAGGCGTGGAGGGGATCGTGCTCGTGCATCGAGACGGCCTTCCAGCCATCGGCCCAGATCGCCCTGTTTCCCTGCATCTCGAAGTACTGCGCAGCCTTTCGGGTCGGCACCTCGGCAGCGTCGACTGCGTCGGCACCGAAGGTGTAGGCGAGGCTCGTGCCCTCGACAGGCTGCTGCTCGACGCCCTTCAGCATTTCCGGAGCATCGATCCCGAGGATCTCGAGGATGGTCGGTGCCAGGTCGATCACGTGGTGGAACTGTGACCGGACCTGACCGTTGACGGATGGGTCGATGCCGCTGGGCCAGGACACGATCAGGGGGTCGCGGACACCGCCGGAGTGGGTGTGGGACTTGTACCACCGGCCGGGGCTGTTGCCGACCTGAGCCCAACCACGGGGGTAGTTCGTGTTGCTCCGCCAGGTGCCGATGTCGTCGATCCGCTCGACCATCTCGTCGAGCGGTTGGGGAATCCCGTTGAAGAAGCGGAAGGTGTCCGTGATGCCGGTCTCGAAGCCCTCCCGGGATGCACCATTGTCGCTTAGTGCCATCACGAGGGTGTCCTCGGAGATGCCCAGGTCCTCGAGGGCGTCGAGGAGGCGGCCGACCTGTGCATCGGTGTGGTCGAGCATGGCTGCGAAGGCCTCCTGGAGACGGCAGGCAACCCGTTGTTCGTCGTCGCTGAGGTCAGTCCATGGGCGCACTCCGGGGTTGCGGGGGGCCAGTTCGGTGCCCGGTGGGATCATCCCCATCTCGAGTTGCCGCTCATAGACCTGTTGCCGGCAGACGTCCCAGCCCTCGTCGAACCGGCCCCGCCACTTGGCCAGGTAGTCGTCGGGAGCCTGATGGGGGGCGTGCGTTGCGCCGAACGCCAGGTACAGGAAGAAGGGACGCTCGGGTACGAGCGACTCCTGGGTGCGGACCATGCCGATGGCCTGGTCGAGCAGGTCCTCGCTGACGTGGTAGCCCTCGGCGGGGGTACGGGGCACGGGGGTTGGCCGGTTGTCCTCGGAGAGCTCCGGATGGAACTGGTCGGTCTCGCCCTGCATGAACCCGTAGAACCGGTCGAAGCCGCGTTGGAGTGGCCAGTCCGTGAAGGGACCGGCTGCCGAGGCCTCCCGCATCGGGGTGAGGTGCCACTTGCCCACTGCGAACGTGGCGAAGCCCTCCCCGTGGAGGATCTCTGCGAGGGTTCCGGCGCTGTGGGAGATCCGGCCACGCATGTTCGGGTAGCCGGTGTCGAAATTGGCGAGCGCCCGCATGCCCACCGAGTGGTGGTTGCGTCCGGTCAGCAGACACGCCCGGGTCGGCGAGCAGAGGGCCGTGGTGTGGAAGTTGTTGTAGCGCAGCCCCCGTGCCGCCAGGCGATCGAAGTTGGGCGTGTCGACCAGGCCTCCATAGCAACTCAGGTGGCCGAAGCCCGTGTCGTCGAGGAGGATCAGCACGAGGTTGGGGGTGCTCTCCGGTGGCAGGACCGGGTCGGGCCACCAGGGCTCCGACTCGCTGGTCGTCCGACCGATGACGCCCTGGAAGTCGTCGTTAACCATGCCTGTGGCCCACTCAGTTCGTCGGTACGGGCGATACGGCGAGGCGGTCGATCGTCGGCCGGAAGGCTGCCCGTTCCCGCCGGGCAGGGCCGGGGTCCGTGTATGTGTGGGAGGGATTGCGTCGGAAGCCTCCGGCGTCCACGTTGGTGCCGCTGTCGAGGCGTGCCGACGTCGTCATGATCTGTGCGACCAGTTCGGCGTGCTGCATGTTCCTCCCGTCCTCCGGCCCCACGCTAGATAAGTGGGAGAACGCCGTCACATTCGGCGGGGCGGCCCACATCGCCGGGGACCATCAGCGCATCACGAACGGGTTTGCCATCGGCTCCTGGGAGGTGTTGACCCAGACGGCCTTGCTGCGGGTGAACTCCTGGATCACGTCGAGCCCGGCCTCGCGCCCGTAGCCGCTCTGGCCGAATCCCCCGAAGGGCGAGATCGGCGAGATGGCCCGGTAGGTGTTGACCCACACGATCCCGGAGTGGATCGCCTTCGCAACCCGGTGGGCGCGTGCCCCGTCCCGGGTGAAGACCCCCGACCCGAGGCCGAACTCGGTGTCGTTGGCCAGGGCGATGCCCTCTTCCTCGGTCTCGAACTCAAGCACCGACATGACGGGGCCGAACAACTCGACCCGGGTGCTCCGGATGCTCTGGTCCGGGCAGGCCAGCAGCGTCGGTTCGAAGTACCAGCCCGCATCGAACCCCTCCGGCCGCCCTCCGCCCGTGTGCAGGGTCGCTCCCTGGGCCACAGACTCTGCGACGACGGCCTCGCAGCGGTCGCGTTGGGCCTTCGTCGCAAGGGGGCCCATCTGTGTCTCGGCGTCGAGGGGATCGCCGATTCGGACCGCCTCGGCCCGCCTCACCACCTCGTCGATGAAGTCGTCGTGCATCCCCGACTGCACGAACACGCGGGACCCCGCCACGCAACTCTGGCCGCTGGCGCCGAAGTTGCCGGCCACGGCACCGTTGACGGCACTTTCGAAGTCGGCGTCGTCGAAGATGAGGATCGGAGACTTGCCCCCGAGTTCCAGAGACAGGTGGGCGAAGTTGTTGGCCGTGTTGGCCACCACGTGGCGTGCGGCCTCGACGCCTCCCGTGAACGACACGCGGCTGACCAGTGGGTGGCTGGTGAGCGCCCTACCGCACGGTTCACCGAAGCCGGTGATGAGGTTGAACACACCCGGTGGGAACCCGGCCTCGTCGACGAGTCGGGCGAATTCGAGGACCGGCGCCGGGGCCTCCTCCGAGGACTTGATGACCACCGTGTTGCCCGCCGCCAGGGCCGGAGCGGCCTTGGTGGCGGTGAGGAGCATCTCGGCGTTCCAGGGGACCACGCCGGCGACCACACCGATGGGTTCCCTCAACGTGTAGACGTGCATGTCGGGCTTGTCCATGGGCAGCGTGGCGCCCTGGATCTTGTCGGCGAGTCCCCCGTAGTAGCGGTAGTACTCAGCGACGTAGGCCGACTGCCCGCGGGTCTCGACGGCCAACTTCCCGCTGTCGGTGGTCTCGACCGAGCCCAGCACCTCGGAGTGCTCCTCCATCAGGTCGGCCAGGCGGAAGAGCGCCTTGCCCCGTTGCGTCGCCGTCATCGTCGCCCACTCGCCATTGTGCAGGGCCCGCCTGGCGGCCTGGACCGCACGGTCCACGTCCTCCTCCGTGGCGGCGGGGGCGGTCGCCCAGGCGAGGCCGGTCGCGGGGTTGACCGACTCGAAGCGGCCGCCGTCGGATGCCTCGCAGAACTCGCCATCGATGTACATGAGGTAGTCGTTCACGCGGGGTGCTCCTGGTCGAGGAAGTCGAGGAATGGCCGAAGGAAGGCGCCGGGCGCCTCGATCGGTGGCAGGTGGTGGAGTCCGGCCAGGACCACAGCCTGCCCGTGCGGGACAGCCTCCGCCAAGGCATGGCTCATCGCCGGGGTGGATCCCGGGTCGAGTTCACCGGTCATGGCGAGTGTCGGGGCGGTGACGTTCGCTGCTCCTTCGGGCATCAACGGGTCGCCCTCGACGAACACCCGGTAGGCCTTGAGGTAGGCGGCAAGGTCGTTTCCCTGGATGTGCTCCCGGACGACTGCGGTGTCTCCGGGGTGCGTCGCCTGCCAGTCGGCGCTGAACCAACGGTCGATGGCGAGGTCGGCGACCGCTCCCATACCGTCTGCGGCCGCCATGGCGAGGCGTTCACGTGAGCCCGCTACCTGTTCCGGGCTGCGGCAGAACACGGTGTTCAGGAGGGCGACGCGCCGAAAGGCGGATGGGTGGCGGGCGGCTGCCGCCAACGAGATCATCCCGCCCATGGAGAGCCCCGCTATGTCCGGTGGCCCGAGTCCCACGGTGTCGACCACCTCGAGCAGTTGTACGAGGAAGTCCGCGATCGAGCGTTCGCCCGGCGGATCGGCGGAATGGCCATGGCCGAGCAGGTCGTAGCGGACCACCTTTCTGTCCGCTGCCAGGGCATCGACGACCCCGTCCCACATGGTCAGGTCCAGTCCGACACCGTGGAGCAGTACCAGCGGTGCTGCCGAGCCCCCACCCTCTACCCGGAGGTGGGTGTCAGAGATCACCGCCGAGTCGGTTCGGTTGCCTGTGGTGCACCCCGGTACGCATCGCTGACGCGCCGGTGGAAGCGGTGGGCCGCATGTCCGGACCTCCCGGGAGCGCCTCCCTCACGGAGTCGTTCCGCGTGGCAGGCCCGCTGCCACGATCGGGAGTGCACGGCTTCGCACTCGGGGTCCAGCCACGAGGGGTCCGTGTATGCGTCCGCGCCCAGCGACAGGGAGGCCCGCGGATCCCGCCCGGCGGCGACCGGCTCGAGGTCTGCGTGCGTGGGGTGGGCCACGGTCAGGCCGTTTCGAACCGGCGGCGACCCTTGAACGTCTCATGGGCCTCGGGGGTGCCGTCGTGCCATGTCCCGAAGAGCTTGTCGAGGGGTGTCGGGGTGTTGCCGTAGTTGACCTCGAAGTAGCGGTGGTGCAGGTGGTGGAACTGGTCGCCGGCCGAGATCCGGAAGCGGCCACCCAGGATCACCTCGTCGAAGCCGGAGTGGGTGATCGATGGACTGATTCCGTTGAAGAAGCCGGTCATGAGGAAGATCACCGGATGGGCGGGCACCACCCACCAGAACAGGAACACCGAGAAGTAGATGAGGTGTTCGAGCGGATGCATCGAGATGCCGGTCCATGGTCCCGTGTTGGCGTTGCGGTGGTGTACTTCGTGTGCACTCCGGTAGATGGGTTCCCAGTGCAGGAGTCGGTGGTTGAGGTAGAAGTGCGCCGTCCCCCAGAAGAACACGCCGAACACGAGCACTCCGAGGTAGACGGGTGCGCTGCCCCAGTCGGCGTGGGGGATGCTCCCGTCGGCCCAGAGCCACATGGTCAGCGACTCGTAGAGCGTCCAGACGGTGACGCCGCTGGCGAGGCTCCGGAACACGTTGTCCTTCACCTGGTTGCGCCAGAGAAACTTCCGGCTGTCGGTAGCCGGCCAGCGCTCGTTGAACTTGTAGTCGAGGTCCTGGGATCGCCGGATGTAGAGCCACCAGTGCAGGAGACCGGCGACGATCGTTAGCAGGGCCGCGTTGCGGAACCAGATGAGGCCCATCCAGCCCGGCGACAGGGTCTGCATCGTCGAGGTGGCAGGTGTCAGCCACTTCCAGGTCACGACGGCCAGTGCCGTGAAGAAGAAGCCCCACGGGAACATCAGGTCGGCGACGAGCCACTTCAGGGTCGCAACGGGGCGCGGCGGCCAGTCGTAGAGGGGCGGGTGTTCGATCGGGTCGGGTGGCTGGTAGCCGCCCCGGGGCACGGTCGCCTCGGTCACGACACCGCACCCCCCTCCACGACGTTGGTGACACTCATCGGCATGCCTCATCCTCACCCGCCTGGACCGTGACGCCATAGCCGACCGGGACCTCGCCGATCATGCCCAGGTCGAGGTCGTAGGTGCCGGTAGCGGGTGCCACGACGACCATGGATGCGCCGGCCCCGTAGAGGCCGGTCCCGGCGTCGTCGTTCGAGGCAATCAGGAAGTCGTCGAGGTACAGGCTCATGACCGGGTCACCGAGGGAGTCGACCTGGATCCTGACCTGCTCGTCGGCCTCCAGTTCGATGTGGAACCGGTCCGTGTCGTACAGGTGTCCGATGTTCCCGGTCGCCGAGCTGCCCGCACGCAGTGTGTCGCTTCCGTTCTCCGGGTCGTCGAGCGGCACCAGGGGGTGGGAGGACGTCACCTCGAGCGACTCCCATTCGGCTGGGGACCAGTAGCCCACCGACACCACGTAGCGGCCCGGCAGGACCCGAACTTCGAGGGTCTCCCCGTCCCCCTCCGCGTTCTCGTCCGCGTAGAAGGCATCGGGATCCTCCTCGCCGTACGTGCCTCCGAAGAGGTAGTCGAGTTCGTCGTCGGCGTAGGCGGGGATCGGGGGAAACCCGTCGGCGGAGTCGATTACGAGCCAGATGTCGGCACCGGAGGGTGCCGACGCCCGGACCGAGAGGGTCGGTAGGGCCTCGGTGACGGTGACGAGGAAGGCGGCGGTGTCGTAGTAGGCGCTGGCCGCCTCCTGTCGTTTCCGTCCGGGCGTTTCCGTCGACCCGCTCCCCGGCAGGTACATCGGTTGCAGGACGCGCACCACGTCCTCGGCGGAGAACACCAGCCCGAAGTTCGAATCCGTGAAGCCGCCCAGGCCTGAGATCCCGATCAGGTTGCCACGTTCATCGAGGAGTGCACCGCCGCTCTGTCCGCCGGCGATGAGGGCATCGACCTGGAGGAAGGTCACGTCGAGGCACGGGTGGCGTCTACGTCGGCTCAGGATCCCGGCCGTGATGGTCGCTTCGGGGTCGGACTCGACCTCTCCGGGGAAGCCCACCAGGTAGACGGCTTCACCGACCCGGACAGTTTCGGCCGAGCCGAAGTCGAGTGCGGGCAGGGTCTCGGCCACCGGCCCGGTGAGGGGTCCGACGAGCGCCAGGTCGTTCAGCCAGTCCCGGGCGTGGACCGGGATGTCGACGAACTCGCCGACCGAGGTGAACAGGCGAACCGTGGGGTACCGCCCGACGACGTGGGCGTTGGTCGCGACCCACCCGTCGGAGAGGACGAGGCCGCTGCCGGTCCCGCTCGGGACCTCGATGAACACCACCGAGGGCGAGGCGGCGGCGAAGACCTCCGCTGCCGTAGGCATGGGAGCGGGGACAGTCGTGGTCGTGGTCGAGGAGGTGGTTGTGGGTGGCGCCGTTGTTGGCGGCACCGTGCTCGTGGACCTCGCCACGCGGGCCTCGAGGTCGGCGACCTGCTCCTGGAGTGATTCGACCACGGCCGCCTGTTCCAGCAACAGGTCCGAATCGGCGGAGTCGTCGCCGGCGGTGCATCCGACGAGGAGAGCGGCCGTCGTCAGCAGCAGGAAGGGTGAACGCATGCTGGGAGTATCGCAGCCCGGTGGACCCCGGGCCTCAGGCGATGATCGGCAGTTCCCGGGGGGCCCTCCTGGAAAGCAGCTCCGGGCCGTCTTCACGGACCACGAGGTTCTCCTCGTGGAGCATCATGCATCCGGGCGCCCATACGAGGCCCGGTTCGAGGGTCAGCACCATTCCCTCGGTGATCACCGTGTCGTCGTCGTAGGTGTTCGAGGGCCATTCCGTCACCTGCATCCCGAGCCCGTGCCCGAGGCGGCCGACGTCGTTGCCCAGGGACCCGCCTGCGTCGAGCACCTCGGCCATCGCCGCCCAGAGGTCGGAGGTGGTGACGCCGGGCCGGAGCATCGACAGACCGGCCTCGGTGGCGTCCCAGACGGTCTCGTGGGCCCTGCGGGCACCGTCGTCGGCGCTGCCGAAGGCGTAGTAGCGGTCGAAGTCGCTGAAGTAGCCGTCGAACACGGTGCCCGTGTCGAACATGAGCAGGTCCCCTTCCCCTATGACCCGGTCAGAGGGCTGTCTGATCACATCGACGAAGCCGGGCCCGGTGGCCCCCACCAGGTACGGCACGTCGTCGGCCCCGCGCCGGAGCAGGTCGATCCGGAATGCGCCGAAGGCCTCCCGCTCGCTCATGCCGGCTGACAGCAGGCCCGGTATGCCCTCGAAGGCGTCGGAGACGATGCCGCAGACGTGGGCCGTCTTGGCGATCTCGAGCTCGGACTTGTGCATCCGCAGGCTCCGCACGACCTCAGTGGCGTCGTGGTAGGCGACGTCGATCGTCGCCTCCTGCAGGTCGTCCCAGTCGGCGAGCGGCATGCGCAGGTGGGTCTCGTGTCCCATCGGGACGCCGACCCTGCCCTCGGTGCCGGCCACCTCGTGGAGGGTCGACGCCAGGAGGGACACCCCGTCGTTGTCGGGCCGCGGGGCCGGCCAGGTGCGGATGTCCCGTATCCACGTCTCCCCCATCGCAGGGGCACCGATGCCCGGGATCACGGCGATCGGGGGACCCTCCAACGGCACGACCACGAACCACGGACGTGTCGGACTCTGCCAGAAGGGGGTGTCAAAGCCTGTGAAGTAGCGGACCTCGGGTTCGGTGCACAGCAGCAGGGCGTCGAGCCGTCGCTCGGCCAGCATCGCCTGGGCCGCGGCGGTCCGCCGTTCGTATTCCCCGACCGGGAAGCCCCTCGGCGGAGCGTCGCTCATGTTGGCAGTCCGCGCTCGAAGAGGGTGCCGAGGCCGGGGATGGCGTCCTGGACTCCCGCCAGTCGGTGCAGGTGCCAGGCGAATGCCTGGTTGCTCGACACGACGGGCCGACCCAGTTCCGCCTCGAGGCCTGCGAGCACACCGAAGGTCCGCAGGCTTGTGCACGAAACGAAGACGGCGTCACAACCCGGCTCCGACCCGATCCGGCGTACGGCGTCGGCGACGGACGCCTCGGTGATCCGTCCTACCACGTTGTCGTCCTCCTCGAGGAAGGAGCCGACCGCTGCCACTTCGATCCCGCGGTCCTGGTAGTGGGCGCCCATGCGGAGCGTCACCTCGGCGTTGTAGGGCGTAAGGAGCCCGATGGAGCGGATGTCGAGGGTCCTGAATGCTGCGAGGGCGGCGCTGATCGGATCGGTACAGGGCACGCCGGGATGTGCAAGGCCGACGGCCGCAGCGACCTGTTCCGCGCCGATGAGGGTCGCGCCCGAGGTGCAGGCGTAGCCGATGGCGTCGAAACCGAATACCGGCGGCAGGAGGCCGGCGGCGACCGGAATCCGGGCCTCCATGGCTCGGAGCGTCTCCGTCGTGACCGTCGCGTCCATGGGGATTCGGGAGACGTGGTGGGCGACGCCGTCGAGGTGGAGCGAGCGGACCTCCGCTTCGACGGTCCGGTCGGTTTCGAGCACGATGAGACCGAGGAGTGCCCGCGGGCCAACTCCCTCGTCGGTCGTGAAGGCGAATCGTTGGACCTGATCGGAGGGCCGGACGGTCACGAGGCCTCTTGGGCCTGCTGCCCGAAGAAGGAGGCGCCGGTCGGAACCTCGGAGAACGCCATCTCCATGGAGGCGCAGCGGACCCGATTGGTGCGCACGCCGCGGACCAACTCCCCCTCGTGCTCGCTCGGGACGTGGCTGGTCTCGAGCGGGTAGCAGTCCTCGGAGCGGTAGGCGCTGATGAACAGCGTGCGTGGGCGGTCGGACATGTTCGGCCCCGAACCGTGGAGCATGCGGCCGTGCATGAGGCAGGCGGAACCGGCCGGACCGATGCACGGGACCGCCTCGGACCGCGCCATCTCGATGACCTCCGGGCCGACGGTTCCGGTGAACACGCCGTCGTGCCAGTGCTCGTACAGCGGGCCCCGGTGACTCCCGGGCACGACCTCGAGTGGTCCGTTGTCGAGCGTCACCTCGTCGAGGAAGTAGAGGATGGCGAGCATGTCGTCGTTCGTGTGCAACTCGAACAGGATGTCCTGGTGGAACTTGACCTCGGTGGCGGCACCGGGCTGCTTCGAGTTGACCTTCGAGTGGCTGAATTCGAGGTTGGGACCGATGAGTTCCGCCGCGGCGTCGACGGCTGTGCACGAACGCATGACGGACAGGTAGGCATCCGACAGTTCGGTCGGTGAGGCGATGCGCCTCAGTGCAGGCCGTTCGGCGGAGTGGCCCGGTTCGAGGTCGAAGCGCGGCCGTCCGTCGGTGGTCAGGCCATAGGGCTGATCGTGGAGGCGACTCTCCTCCACCCAGGCGTCGAACTGTTCGTTCAGGTGGTCGAGGATGGTGACGGGCAGCGCCTCAGGCAGGAACAGCCAGCCTTCCCGCTCGAACTGCTCGACCTGCGCCTCCGCAAGGATGCTCACGGCAAGTCCTCCTTCTCGTAGTGTTCGGCCTCGCGTTGGCCGGATCGTATGCCCTCGATCGCCCGTGTGGCGTCCTCGACGACGGATTCCAGGTGGAGCACGGCGTCCCAGGGACCGGCGCCGAAGCCGATCTCGTCGATGAGGGCCTCCGGTCGGCCCCACCGGCCACCGCTCCCTCCCCGTATACGGAATCCGTTCACTTGCAGCCCCTCTCGGACGCCTCGGGCAGAAGGCCACGGAGACAAGCGGATTTCTCCGGAAGCCGATTTCTCCCGAAAATGGGTCGAAGGTCCCCTCTTTGGGGTGGGAGGCCCCGCATACAGTCGCCTGTGATGAGCACCATCGAACCAGGCGACTCACCGGATGACCTCGTCGCCGAACGGCCGAACTCGGCTCGCACCTTCGACTCCCCGGGCCTCGACTACTTCTGTGGGGGATCTCACGAGGCGGGCATCGACGTGCCGTTCCCGGCGATCTTGGCCGAGGAACGTCGGCGACCGGTCTCATGACCGGGAGGGGGCCGGCTCCTTCCGACGCGGTCGGAGCCACCGCTGAGCTGCTCGCCAGGTACGACCGGCCCGGACCCCGCTACACCTCGTATCCGACGGCCGTCGATTTCCACGAGGGCTTCGGCCCGGACGAGTACGCGGCCCGCTTGGCCGACGCCGCCGCTCGACCGCACGACCCGTTCTCGTTGTACGTCCACCTGCCCTTCTGTGAGCACCGGTGCTCGTTCTGCGCCTGCCACGTCGTGGTGACCCGCAATGAGGACCTGGCCGATACCTATCTCGACCGCCTCGTTGCCGAAGCCCGAACGACCGCCGGGAGGCTCGGAGATCGACGAACTCTCCGGCAGTACCACTGGGGCGGCGGTACACCGACCTTCTACCCGCCGGAGGCGCTAGCCGACCTCCACGCGCAGTTGCTGTCGGTGTTCGAACTCGAGCCAGGCGCCGAGGTCGCTCTCGAGGTGGATCCTCGGACGACCACCGAGGAACACCTCTGCGCTCTACGCGGCCTGGGGTTCAACCGGATATCGATGGGCGTACAGGATGTCGACGATGTGGTGCAGGACCTCATCGGCCGGCACCAGACCTGGGAACAGACGGCGAACCTGCACGAGGCGGCGCGCCGTCTCGGCTACGAGTCCATCAACGTCGATCTCGTCTACGGCCTGCCTGGCCAGAACGAGCACACGTTCGCCCACTCGCTCGAGGAGGTGATCGGCCTCCGGCCCGACCGGCTCGCCGTGTACTCGTTCGCGCTCGTGCCGTGGATGCGCCCGCACCAGAAGCGAATCGACCCTGGGCTGTTGCCCGATCGCGATGTGAAGTTCGGCCTGCTGTCGCTCGCCATCGACCGGCTCGCCGATGCCGGCTACGAACAGATCGGCATGGACCACTTCGCCCTGCGCGGCGACGAGCTCGCCGTGGCCCATCGGGAGCGAACGTTGTCGAGAAACTTCATGGGATACACGACGAAGCGGGGAACCGAGATCGTCGGCCTGGGTACGTCGGCGATCAGCGACGTCGGGGCAGGCTACGCGCAGAACCACCGTCGGCTGGCCTCGTACTTCGCGGCCGTCGACGCGGGCGAACTCCCGACCGAGCGGGGTATAGCGCTCGACGGCGACGATCGCCTCCGTCGCCACGTGATCACCGAGCTCATGTGCAACGGCCGTCTCCTGGCGCACGAGGTGGCCGATCGGTTCGAGATCATCGTGGAGGAGCACTTCGCCGACGAGCTCGCAGAGTTGCATGCGCCCGGTGGCCTGGTCGAAGCCGGATTCGTCGTGATCGACGGCAGCGACATCGAGGCCACGCCCGTAGGACGCATGTTCATCCGCAATGTGGCCATGGTGTTCGACGCCCGGCTCCGGGCCAGGGGCACCGACGGCCCGGCGTTTTCCCGGACGGTCTGACGTGGTGGCTCGCACCGGCGTTGTGGTCGCTCAACTCGGAGGCCCCGGGCACCTCGCCGACGTCGAGCCGTTCATCCGGTCGATCTTCGCCGATCCCCGCCTCGTACCGCTCCCCGGAGGGTCGCGGACTCGGTCTGCCGTGAGCACCCTGGTGGCGCGCGTGCGTGCACCGCGGGTTCGGTCGCACTACGAATCCATCGGGCGTGGCTCGCCGATCCTGTTGACGACCCAGCTTCAGGCAGCAGCGCTCGAGACCGAACTCGCCGCGCGTGGGCATGATGTAGTCGTGGCCGTGGCTCACCGCCACAGCCGACCCGATACGGGTGCGGCCGTCGATGCGATCCTGGCGGCGGGCGTCGGCCGTGTCGTCATGCTCCCCTTGTTCCCCCAGTACTCCAGCAGTACGACCGGATCCTCGGAGGCCGAATTGCGCCGCACCCTCGGCGAGCGCGGAGCCGACCTGCCACTGACGGTGGTCCGCTCGTGGTGCGAGCACCCCAGCTACCTGGATGCACAGACGCAACTCGTCGACGAGATGCTGGCCGGGGTACCCGAGGAGAAGCTCAGCACCGCACTGGTGGTGTTCTCCGCCCACGGCCTGCCCCAGCGGATCGTCGACAGGGGCGACCCGTATCCCGAAGAGGTCGAGGCGACGGTGGCTGCGGTGGTCAGCCGACTCCAGCGGCCGGTCGAACACGTCGTCGCGTACCAGTCACGGGCCGGACCCATCCGCTGGGTCGGTCCCGACGTGCGTGAGGTGATCACGACCGCGGCTGCCGACCGTCACACGTGGCTCGGCGTCGTCCCCATCTCGTTCGTATCCGACCACGTCGAGACCCTCTACGAGATCGACATCGCCATGAGGGACCACGCCGCGGCGGCCGGTATCGGCGACTTCCACCGGAGCCGGTGTCTCGGCATCGACCCGATCGTGGGCCCCATGCTCGCCGACATCATTCAGGAGCACCTGTGAGAGTGCGTCCGGACGTGATCGTCGTCGGGGCCGGCTTCGGCGGCTTGCTCGTCGCGTGCGAGGTCGCCAGACGCGGCGGCCGTCCACTCGTGCTCGAGGCCGGCCCGGCAGTCGGAGGCGTGGCCGCAACCGTCCACGATGGGGACTACCTGCTCGAACCTGCGGCCGGGTCGTTCCTGCTGCCTCATCCGCACCTGACGCCCATCCTGGAGTCGGCCCGGGCCAGTGTCGTGCCGGCGGAGGCCACCGCCCATCGCCGTTACGTGTACGACCGGGGTGGGTTGTTCGAGATCGCCGGCCCAGCTGCGATCGCGACCCGGCTCGTTTCCGGCCGTGGCAAGCTCCGCCTTCTGCGTGAGCCCTGGGTGCGGACCCGGCCAACGAGCGCTGACGAGTCGCTTCGGGGCTTCCTCGAGCGCCGACTGGGTCCTGAGGGGGGTCGCATGGGCGCGACCCTCATGGCGCATGGTGTGTTCGCCGGCGACCCCGACAAGTTGTCGGCACGCGCCGCTTTTCCGGCGATGGTCGCGCTCGACGACGACGCCGGCAGCCTGATCCGGGGCGGTCTTGCCCGACGTCGCGCCCGTCCGAAGGATGCGCCGAGGGCAGGGCTTCACATCGCTCCGAACGGCATGGCCGGACTTGCCGCTGAGCTCGCCGCCTCCCTGGGCGACGACCTGCGACTGGAGTGGCCTGTCGATTCCGTCCGGCGCGACGGCGACGAGTGGGTCGTCGGTGGTCGCGGTGAGGAGCGCTCTCCGGCGGTTGTCGTCGCGCTCGCTCCAGCCGAGGCCGCCCGGGTCGTGCCCGGGCCGCTCGCCCCGCTGCTGAACGAGGCCCGGGCCGCGCCGGTCGCCGTCGTTGGGCTCGGAGGGCACGCGGCCGACCTGCCGGTGCCGTCCGGATTCGGGGCGCTCACCGGCCCAGACGGCGGCCTCCACATCCTCGGGTTGCTGTTCGAGTCGTCCTACGCCGCCGGACGGGCACCGGCTCGCCACCGCCTGCTCAAGGGCATCTACGGCGGCGACGCCGATCCGTCGGTTCTTGCACTAGCCGACGACGATCTGGTCGCACTCGCCATCGAGGAAGCGGGCCGAATCCTCGATGTGCCACTCCAGCCGTCGTGGACCCGCGTGGTCAGACACGAACCCGGGATTCCCCAGTACCACGTCGGGCACTCCGCGTGGCTCGACAGGCTCGACGCCGTTGCCGCCGACCTCCCTGGGCTCCATCTGGCAGGCTGGGGGTACCGAGGAATCGGCGTGGCATCGCTGGCCCAGCATGCCGCGACGCTCGCAGACAAGGTGTTGCCAACACCGTGAGGACGAGCGGCTGTATCACCGGCGCCATCGGGCGTAACCCTGCTTCCCGCCGCTTCTCGAAGTTTCGTTGCCCCGGGATCCGGTGTCAGCCTCCGAGGGCCTGATCGAGGTCGGCGACGATGTCGTCTACGTCCTCCAGGCCGACCGAGATGCGGATCAGCCCGTCGGTGATGCCCGACGCTGCCCGCGCCTCCGCAGGCACCACGGCGTGGGTCATCGAGGCCGGATGCTCGACCAGGGTGTCGACGTTTCCGAGGCTCACCGCAAGCGCACAGAGCTCGATCCGGTCCAGGAATCTGGTGGCCGCCCCGTAGTCCCCGAGGTCGAAGGCGATCAGGGCACCGAAGCCGTCCATCTGCCGCTGGGCCAGGTCGTGCTGCGGATGGCTTCCGAGGCCCGGATAGGCGGTGGAGTCGACGGCCGGATGGCTCTCCAGGAACTCGGCGACGACCATGGCGTTGTTGCAGTGCCGTTCCATTCGCAGCGGCAGCGTCTTGAGCCCGAGGTTGGTCAGCCAGCAGTCGAACGGGCTGGGCACCCCACCGGTGAATCGGATCAGGGAAGCGATCTCACCTGCCATCAGTTCGGCATCGGCGCTGACCACAGCCCCGCCGATCACGGTGCCGAAGCCGTTGATGAACTTGGTGGTGCTGTGGACCACCACGTCGGCGCCCAACTCCAGAGGTCGTTGGAGCACCGGCGTTGCAAACGTGTTGTCGACCACCACCCGGGCGCCGAAGGTGTGGGCGATCCCACAGGTCTCGGCGATGTCGATCAGCCCCATCGTGGGGTTAGCCGGAGTCTCGAGGTAGACGACCGCCGATTCGGGTCGCCGGGCCAGCTCGGCCTCCAGGTCGTCGGGTGCAAGGCCGGGCAGTCGCGTGTTGGTGACCCCGAACCCGGTCAGGACGTCGGCGATGAGGTGATCGGCTGATCCGTAGAGCACCTGCTGGGTGACGATGTGGTCGCCGGCCCTTGCAGTACCCATGAGAGCAGCCGTGATGGCGGCCATTCCCGAAGCGAAGATCTCGGCGCCGGCTTCACCTTCGGCGAGGCCACAACCCTCGAGGGCCGCCAACTTCTGCGCCAGGGCAGCCCGCGACGGGTTGCCTCCCCGCGAGTACATGTGGGCGTCCGACTCCCCCGCAGCCCGTGCCTCGACCGCCGCCATATCGTCGAAGGTGAACGTGGACGTCTGGAATATCGGAGCAATGTGCGCACCCGAGGCATCACGGATCTCGCCGGCGTGTACCGCCTCGGTCGACAGTCTCCTGCGAGGACCGCCAGCCATGTCTGCCCTCTTCCTGCCGATGTCCCGGGACAAGGCGGGACCCTAGTCGCCTCCGTTATCCACTCGGTGTGGGCTGGCGCAACACCAGGTGCTTGGCTGGTCGCGTGTCCGATCCCTCCCGTCGCCTCACCGACCACTCGGTGCTGACCTTCGACTGCTACGGAACCCTCATCGACTGGGAGACCGGCATCTGGGAGGCGCTCCAGCCACTCCTTGTTGCGAACACGCCCGCCGGCCCCTCTCGTCGTAGTGCACTCGACGCATTCGGCCGCCTCGAGGCCGCCCAGCAGGCCGCTACCCCCACGCTGCCCTATCCGGGCGTACTCGAATGCATCCACCGCTCTCTTGCCGAGGATTTCTCACTGGAAACCTCGGCGGAACTCGATGCGGCCTTCGGGGCGTCGGTGCCGTCGTGGCCGGCGTTTCCCGACTCCGCCGACTCCCTCCTGTACCTTGCCACCCGTTTCGACCTCGTGATCCTGTCGAACGTCGACCGTGCCGGGTTCGCAGCATCCAACGCCAGGCTCGGGGTCGACTTCGATGCGATCTACACCGCCGAGGACATCGGGTCCTACAAGCCCGACCCGGCCAACTTCGAGTATCTGTTGAGGCACCTGGCCGCCGACCTGGGGCACTCGAAGGCCGACGTCCTCCACACTGCCCAGAGCATCCGCCACGACCACGTCCCGGCCCGTCGAATCGGGCTGGACAACGCCTGGATCGACCGTCACCGCAGATCCGAAGTCGCTGAGTCCGTCGACCAGGGCCGCCTCCCTGCGTTCGACCACGTGTTCTTCTCGATGGCCGAGATGGTGGCCGCGGTAGAGAACGAGTCCCCTGCCGGCTGACCCCCGGGGAGCATCCCGGAGAGTGCGGATACCGTCCCCGCATGCAACTCCTGGTGACAGCCACCGCTCGTGATGGAGCCGGTGTCGCCCGCGCCGAGGACGGCCGTGTCGTCTTCGTCGAAGGGGCGCTCCCGGGGGAGACGGTCACGGGTGAGGTAACCCAGATCGACAAGCGCTGGTCCCGTGCCCGGGTGGTCGAGGTCCTGGACCCGTCGCCCGAGCGTGTGCCGGTTCCCTGCGCGCACCAACTCGAAGGCTGCGGTGGCTGCGACCTGATGCACGTGGCCGCAGGTTTCCAACTTCGCATGAAGGCGTCGATCGTGGGCGATCAACTCCTACGAGCCGGGGTCGAAGCGCCCGAACCGTCCCTGACGACGCTCCGGGACGATCAGGGACGCACCACCGTCGGGGCCGCAGTGGTCGACGGACGTGGGGCCTACCGGGTCAGGGCCTCTCACGATGTCGTCCTGCCCGAGGCGTGTGGTGCAGTCGATCCCCTCGCCGAACAGATCCTTGTCGAGGGTCGATTCGGCGACGCCGACGAGGTCACGATCCGAGTCGGCAACCGCACCGGCGATCGACTGGTGCTGGTCAGCGGCACTGGTGAGGGCATCTCCGTCCCCGACGATGTCCTCGTCGTCACCACAGGCGACCTCGCTGGTGGCCGGAGGGCCTGGATCCATGAGGAGGCGGCCGGTCGCCGTTGGCGCATCTCGGCACGCTCGTTCTTCCAGAACCGCCCCGCCGGGGTCGACGCACTCGTCGCAGAGGTGGACGCGATGGTCGATGCACTCGGACGGGAGGAATCCCTGGTCGATGCCTATGCCGGCGTCGGGATCTTCGCCGGAACGATCGGTCGGGGCCGGACCGTCCATGCGATCGAACGGAGCAGGGACTCGATCTCCGATGCCCGGGTCAACCTCGACGGGAGCGACGTGAAGATCATCAACGCTCCGGTCGAGCGCTGGAGGGCACTGCCTGCCGCGATCGTGATAGCAGACCCTGCACGCGAGGGCCTGGGGAAGGCGGGAGTGGACGCCCTTGTGCGTGCTGAGCCCGAGTTGTTCGTCCTCCTCAGTTGTGATCCGTCGTCGTTCGCCCGCGATGCACACCTCCTGGTCGACACCGGGATGAGCTTCGACCGCATGACCGTGATCGACCTGTTCCCGGACACCACCCACGTCGAGACCATCGGCGCATTCGTCCGCGCCTGATCGGCCCTCCCCCGGAGGGGCTGTCCCGGGGTCAGTCCTGCGGCTCGAGGTGCACGAACCGGGGCGGCTCCGCCATCATCGGCGTGGTCATCTCCACCATCCCGGTCTCGGTGCGGATCGTGGGTTGTTACCCACCGGAGGTGGTGGGTGAGATGGCGGCGACCCCGGTCCCTTGCGACCTGGCCGACTTTGCTAGAAACCAGATCACCTTCTAGCCCTCTTGGAGCCATCCGATGCCCATCACCGACGGACACGAACTGATTTCCCCGCACGCCTACGCTGAGCACGGGCCGCCGCACGACCTCTGGACGCGATTGCGTGTCGAGTCTCCGGTGCACTACTGCGAACCGGAAGGCTTCGAGCCCTTCTGGGCGATCACGAAACATGCTGACATCTGCGAGATTTCCACCCAGCCCGAGCGGTTCATCTCCGAGCCGGGCATCACGGTGCTCACCGACAGCCAACGCCAGGCGCTGGACACGAGTGCTTTCGCCGCCATGCGGGTGATCATCCAGATGGATCCGCCTGAGCATCGTGCTGTGCGCAAGGTGGCGAGCCCGGTGTTCACTCCACTCGCGATCCGGGCGCTCGACGAGGAGATGGAGCGGAGCGCACGGGAACTCGTCGATGAGTTGGCTGGCAAGAGCGGTGAGGGTGAGTGCGACTTCGCCACTGACGTGGCCACCGCGCACCCGCTGCGCGTCCTGTCCCACATGCTCGGCGTTCCCCGTGAGCAGGAGCCCGACATCCTGCGGCTCACGAACCAGCTGTTCGCCCTTGATGATCCTGAACTGCAACGCAAGGGCGACGACCGTCAGCAAGCGATCATGGAGTTGGGCCTCGAGCTTTACGAAATGTTCGACAAGATCATCCAGGACCGCCGCGCCCATCCCCGCGAGGACCTTGCGAGCATCCTGGCCAATGGGACGGTCGACGGTGAACCGCTCGGCATGATGGAAACTGTCGGCTACTACCTCATCGTCTTCAGCGCCGGCCACGACACCACCAAGAACGCCCTTGCGGGCGGTATGCAGGCGTTCCTGGAACACCCGGACGAACTTCACAGACTCCAAGCCCATCCGGAACTCGTCGACAGGGCGGTGGAGGAGGTCGTGCGCTGGACGTCACCGGTCAACTACATGAAGCGCACCGCGGTCGAAGATGCCGTCATCGGCGGCCAGCGGATCTCGGATGGCGACTGCCTGGTGATGTTCTACGGCTCGGCGAACCGCGACGCAGACGAGTTCGAGGAACCCTTTCGATTCCGCATCGACCGCGAGAAGAACCGGCATCTCGGCTTCGGCATCGGCGAGCACTTCTGCCTCGGCGCCAACATGGCCCGCCGTTCGCAACGGGCCCTGTGGCTCGAACTGTCTCGCCGTCTCGAGTGGGCAGAGTCTGCGGGTGATCCTGAGCAGATCCACTCGTCCTTCGTGGTGGGCCTGAAGCACCTACCCATGCGCTACCGGATCCGGCCTGCCACGCTCTGACGGGCAACGGCGACTAGCCGAATTGGCGCCCGCCTGACGGGGAAGCAGCTTCTGTGGAGCAGCGCTCACACGGTTCCGGACCGGATGCGCAGGTGTGGGGAACAACCCACGGGCTGCTGTCGGAAGGGGGGACTTCCGTCCCGGATCGTGGGGTCTTCCCCACCGGAGGCGGTGCCCCGCCCGATCAGACCAGGGTCGGTGCGGTACCGAGGAAGCGCTCCACGTTGCCCGCGTAGAACGCCTCGACTGCGGCCGGATCAACCCCGTCCATTGTCTCCTCGAACTTCCGGATCGGATCGCTCGAGCCCTCGGGATGGGGGTAGTCGGAGGCGAAGCAGAGCATGTCGGGACCGAGCTGTTCGATGAGCCAGCCGATCGGCTCGCCGGCGAACGGCGCAAAGCGGACGCGCTCGCGGGCGACGTCGGAAGCCCTGCGGCTCCGAGGAGCAACACGACGGGTCGAGCGTTCCACGAAGTCGAGCTTGTGGAGCCAGCCCGGCACCCACGATGCCCCATGCTCGAGCGAGAGGCATCGCAGACCGTCGTGACGCTCGAAGACCTCGTCGAGGATCATCGCCGACAGGAACAACTCGACCGAGTTGTTCATCGCTACGAGACCCAGGTTCGTGTCCGGCGCATCACCGCCCACGGCAGTGGAGCCGCTCCCGTTGTTCTTGAAACTCGGCGAGACGGGGTCGTAGTGGCCGTTCACCGCGATGTGGACCAGCAGCGGCACGTCCCGTTCAGCGAAGCGAGCCCAGACCGGATCGAAGTCGGGATGCGTGAACGAGCGC
>Ga0208639_1000077_pt1 | contig 72385 bp, 73 predicted proteins | sample ETNtaG_33_FD_185772 | JGI IMG/M metagenome (GOLD analysis project Ga0208639, IMG submission 185772) | Marine microbial and viral communities from oxygen minimum zone, Eastern Pacific Ocean - ETNP201310SV76 (SPAdes) (version 2) | ecosystem: Environmental > Aquatic > Marine > Oceanic ...
GCCAATGCATTTTGGACCATATGTTTGCCACTAACTTTGAGTTTTACTTCTTGCCTTCCCCATGGTGATTCGATCTGAAATGATGGCTGTAGTTCTGAATCAAGTTCTATGCCAGATGCTCGTATTTCTCCTTTTTCTCCAAAAGTGAGTATCTGCGCTCGAGTTCTGCTGGCTTGCTTCATGACTTCTTGACTATCTGCATTTAATATGGCGCATCCTTCTGAAGGAAGGCCTTCTATTAACTCCCCTTTTGCTTTGCCGACAGTCTCAATATTTTCAAATAGTTCGGTATGAGCAGCTCCTACTGTCGTGATTATCCCTATATCCGGTCTACTTACACTGCATAACTGTTTGATGTCGCCAACGTGGCGGGCACCCATTTCTACTACTACGGCTGTTGCTTCTTCTGGAGTGTTAAGGAGGGTAAGGGGCACTCCTATTTCGTTGTTAAAGGATCTAGGGCTTGAGTGGGTTAAACCGCGTTGAGTCAGCACTGAGGTCGTGAGATCTTTCACAGAGGTCTTTCCAACTGATCCTGTTATCCCAATGACAGGTGACTTGATCGATGTTCTAGCCGCTTCTCCGAGTTGTAATAACGCAGATGCTGTGTCAGCTACTTCTATTGATACTGCATCTGTATATTTTGGACCGTTAGTCAAGTAGGCGGTTGCGCCAGTAGCGATTGCGTTTTCGATGTAGTTATGGCCATCTCGTTCCGCGACGAGGGGAACAAATAGACAGTTTGCTGTCGCCGTTCGTGAATCCTGTGTTACTCCATCAAGATTTATGTCTTTTCCTTCGAGTTTTCCGTTCACGATTTGCGTTACTTGTGTCGTAGTAAACCTCATATATAGAGTTTCACAGGCTAAGAGGGTCAAGTGGTGCCACCCCTGCAGTTTGTCCTGCCTCTACCATGCCTATATGGACAAATATCATTTGGTCGTTCTCTTTGGTGGCCGTAGTGCAGAGCATGATGTTTCGTGTGTTTCTGCTCGACATGTTTTAGCTGCTGCTGATCCTGAACGTTATGAGATTATTCCAGTTGGTATCGATCGAGACGGGCACTGGTCTCTTTCTGTCTCTTCCGTTGAAGCGCTTCAAGACGGTGATCTTCCTGACGCTCTTGATCCAAGTGGATCTAGTTGGGATCCGCTTCCTGAATTGCAGAAGTTGAGGCAATCTGGTTCTGTAGTCGTTTTTCCTCTTCTTCACGGACCTTTAGGTGAAGATGGCACTGTCCAAGGTCTGCTTGAAGTCGCTGACGTTCCTTATGTAGGTAGTGGGGTTTTAGGTTCGGCTTTAGCTATGGATAAGTTAGCGGCGAAAGATGTGTTGAATCAGTATGGAATCCGTCAAGCCCGTCATCGTGGATTTCATGCTGATGATCTTCCATCTAAAGGAAGTGAAGGCGCTCATGCTTTATATTCTTCTTTACTGGAAGATTTAGGTCCGCGGGTTTTTGTAAAGCCAGCCAATCTCGGATCTTCTATAGGAGTTTCTCTTGCAGACGATGCTGCTGGACTAGAGATTGCTCTTGCATCTGCTGCCGCATACGACGAATGGATTCTCGTAGAAGAAGCAATTTCTGGCCGTGAAATAGAGTTAGCAGTTTTAGGTGATCGAGTGCCTCAAGTATCCGGACCGGGTGAAATTCGGCCAGGAGCTGAATTTTATGATTATGCCGACAAGTATGAAGATGGGAGTGCTGAACTTATTGACGATCCTGAGCTTGGCCCTGAAGTTGTTGTTTCGCTTCAACAGACTGCCGCGAAAGCTTTCGCAGCTTTACGTTGTTCTGGAATGGCAAGAGTTGATTTTTTTGTATCCAAAAATGATGAAATTGTTCTCAACGAAGTGAACACAATACCTGGCTTTACCCCTATTTCTATGTACCCGCGTTTGTGGGAAAAATCTGGTCTTTCTTATTCAGGTCTCATTGACCGACTAGTTGATCTTGGTGTGCAACGCAATTTAAGGCAAAGGCGTAACACCATTAGATGATTACTTACTCGCTTGGGGTGAGGGAAGTTCGTAGAAAGTGAAGTAGTTCTTGACGTCTTTGTGCAGATGGGCGTAGCACTCGTTCAACGCCGGCTGTTCTAAGTATTTCAATTTCGGTTGCTAATCCGACGACAGTAGAATATGCACTAAGTAAGACAAGTTGTGCGTCAGTCTTTCGCATACGGCCCGCTTCCATTTCTCCTTCCATCCAAGAAATTGCTCGTTCCATCAGTGGCCCCATTTGGTTCTTTAATCTTGGTGCGGCCGGTGAGCCAGGGCGACTAACCTCACGGAGAAGTCCGAGTAAAAGTGGTTGTTCTAGAGCTACTCGAAAGACTGAACGAACAAGATCTTCTATACGGTCCCGATGAGGATTACTTGCATCTAATACTTCTTCAAGGGATTCTGTAAGAACTTTCACACTGTCATCCAGAACAGCATTCAACAAACCTCGTTTTGATACGAAATGGTAAAGAATGGTTTGTTTTCTTATGCCGAGTGCTTCGGCCAGATCATCGAGTGACGTGCCGTCATACCCGACAGTACTAAATGACTCTAACGCTTTAGCGAGAATACGTTCTTTGGTTTCACCTCTTGGAGCCATATGAACAACTTAACCGCTTTTTCTACCATTTGGTAAGTCTTGGTGATATCTGATAGACATGTAGTAATGATTTCTGATTCTCTCGCCGGCCGCCGTATTGCAATCACAGGTAGTACAGGATTCTTAGGAACAGCTATCGTTGAGAAGCTTTTACGCTCCATCCCTGACTGTGAACTAGTTCTTATTGTGCGGCCAGGTCGACGTGGCGCATCTCACCGTGTCGCCAGAGAAATTTTACGTAACGACGCCTTTGATCGCCTAAAAGTAGATTTAGGCGCAGAAGCATTCGACGAAATGATCGACAAGAGGATCACTGCCATAGGTGGCGACGTGAGTGTTGATGGACTGAATCTCGATGAACAAGGTTTGTCCGAACTTTCAAGTTGTGACATATTCATTCATTCCGCTGCATCTGTGAGTTTCGATTCACCTCTTGACCAAGCAGTCGAAATTAATCTTCTCGGTCCTGTTCGTATTGTCGAGACGCTAAATAATTTACAAGTAGCACCACATCTTGTTGCCGTTTCCACCTGCTATGTCGCTGGTAGCAGACGGGGCTCTGCTCCCGAAGAACCAATCAACGAAAGTCCTTTTTACGTCAATGTTAACTGGCAAACTGAAGTTGATACAGCACGTCGAATCCGAATGGATACGGAATCAAACAGCCGCACCCCAGAAAAGTTAGCTGAACTCCGGAAAGAAGCCGAAGAAGAATTGGGGGCTGTTGGCACCCCAGCTTTAGCTGAGAAGACAGAGCAACTTCGGACACGCTGGGTTGATGACCGCATGGCTGAAGCTGGAGTATCACGAGCCTCTTCGCTGGGCTTCCCTGACGCTTACGCCTACACAAAGGCTCTCGGAGAAGTAGCACTTGCTGAATCTGCGGGCTCTATACCCGTAAGTATTGTCCGCCCTGCGATAATTGAAGCAGCCGTAACAGAACCTTCTCCAGGTTGGATTCGAGGGTTCCGTATGGCGGAGCCAATTATCATCTCTTATGCCCGTGGACTACTTGAAGAATTCCCCGGAATACCAGAAGGCGTTATTGACGTAATCCCCGTAGATCTTGTTGTCTCAGCCATTTGCGCTGTTGCTGCTCGCGGTCCTATTGAAGGTTCCGACATAGTCCAAGTCGCATCTGGTAGTTCAAATCCTCTCCGTTACGGCCGACTTGTCGACCTTGTTCGTGCTTGGTTTACCGAAAATCCAATTTACGACGAATACGGCCAACCAATTTCAGTTCCAGAATGGTCTTTCCCAGGTCGAGGACGAGTAAAGAAGCAACTTGATCGAGCCACCACAATGCTAAACCGAGCAGAAAAGATTATTGGCTCTCTCCCTGTAAGAGGCCGCCAAGCTGAGTTAGGGGCTCGCCTTGCTGAAAGAAGTGAACAAATTGAACGAGCCGCAAGCTACGTCGACCTCTACGGGGCTTATGCAGAATGCGAGGCTGTTTACGAACTTGACCGCTTGATGGAACTCTGGAACTCCTTAGATGCTCAAGATCAAGAAGCTTTCTGTTTTGATCCTTGCGTTGTTGACTGGGATTCCCATATTCCAAATGTGTGGATGCCTTCAGTGGTAAAAGCTGGTCGAGTCCCAATGAAACCACCTTCTAAAAATGGTGAAAGCAGACCGGAGCGTCTCAGAAGACAAATTCTCTCACCGGATCGGCATCTTGCTGCATTTGATTTAGAAAACACCTTGATTGCTTCAAATGTTGTTGCCTCTTACGCATGGTTAGCCAGCCGACGTCTTTCTTCTAGAGACCGAGTACGTTTCGTAACCAAAACCCTTCTTGAAGCTCCGACACTTCTTGCATTAGACCGAAAAGACCGAAGCGACTTTCTTAGATATTTTTACCGACGATACGAAGGTGCTCCTGTTGAACAAATCACTGAAGACAGTGCAGAGAAATTCAGTGAACTAATTTTGTCTAAATCTTTTCCCGCGGCCATTCGTAGAGTTCGTGAACATAAGGCGCTTGGTCATCGAACAGTCCTAATTACTGGTGCTTTAGATTTTATTGTCGAACCGTTGCGCCCTCTTTTCGATGACATCGTGTGTGCTGAACTTGGTCAAAGTAATGGAGCTTACACCGGTGAAATGACTGCTGTTCCTCCTACCGGCGAAGCCCGTTACCAAGCTTTATACGATTACGCCCAGGAACATGATCTTGATCTCAGGGAATCAATCGCCTATGCAGATTCTGCAAGTGACCTTCCAATGCTTGAAGCCGTTGGGTTTCCTGTTGCTGTTAATCCTGAAACTCGACTAGCAGCAATAGCTAGAAAACGTGGATGGCTCGTTGAAGATTTTAAAAAATCGCCTGGTACGAATCGTCGCCTTCTTCCGCTTGCCCCTCCACAGAATTTAAGTGGTCATCAACGATTAGAAGCTAAGTCATGAAAGCTCTTGAATTTAGACGAAACATTCCTCGTTATGCTGCTGCCCGTTTAGCCGGTTCGTTTACCCCAGGTCGTGGAAGCGGTGTGGGCCCTATGCGTCTTGTTGATGCTGATCTTCCAGAATTACCTAACCAAGATTGGGAAATAGTGAAGCCACGCCTATCCGGTATTTGTGGATCTGATTTAGCAACGATTGATGGAAAGTCTGCCAGATATTTTGAGCCTCTGGTTTCCTTCCCTTTTATTCCAGGCCATGAAGTGGTTGGAGACCTTCAAGACGGAACCAGAGTGGTTTTAGAACCAGTCTTAGGATGTGTGAGCAGGAACCTTGAGCCTCTTTGTAGGCCGTGTCAGGACGGTCAGTTAGGGAACTGTGAATACGTGACTTTTGGAGATATAGGACCCGGGATACAAACAGGTTCTTGTCATGACACTGGCGGAGGCTGGTCTGTAGCTTTTGCTGCTCATAAGAGTCAACTTCATCCGATAGAGGAAAATCTGAGTGATGAAGCTGCGGTAATGGTTGAACCTACTGCTTGTGGCGTGCACGCTGCTTTAAACATTGGCATTGATTCTGAGGGAACAGTAACGGTGATTGGTTCCGGAACTCTTGGACTGGTAACCATAAGTGCTCTTCGTTCTTACTTTCCAGATGTAAAAATTTTAGCTACAGCCAGATATCCGCACCAAAGAAGTCTTGCCATCGATTTGGGAGCCGACATAGTTGTAGCACCCAATGAGATTAAACGTGCGGTAAGACGTATGACTAAAAGCCGGGCTATTAGTTTAAGCACTGACGCCGGAAACGTTGATCGGTTAACAGGCGGTTCGGATGTGGTAATTGACTGTGTTGGGTCTTCTGAAAGTATCACCGATGCTCTTTCTGTAACACGACCTCGAGGAAAAATTGTTCTTGTAGGAATGCCTTCAGTAGTCAATCTTGAATTAACTCCTCTATGGCATAGAGAAATACAACTAGTAGGTGCTTATACCTATGGAACAGAGACCCTCATGGATGGAAGCAATGCTCGTACTTTTGATCTCGCTATAGATCTGGTTGAGTCTGCCAAACTTGACCGTTTGGTCTCTGCTATTTATCCACTTAACCGATACCAAGATGCTCTTGAACATGCTGCCTCGGCTGGCCGCCGCGGCGCAGTAAAAGTGGCCTTTGACCTTCGCTCTGAAAAGGAACGTGATTTGTTGTGAAGAACGAAAAAAATCTTGCCCCTCGACCAGGATTCGTACTTGATGTTGACCGCACAAGCCCACCAGTTCTATTTCACCATGGGGACACTTTCAAGTTAGAAAAACTTCCAGTAGGACGGTCCAGAGTTATTTACCCTCCTGAGCCACTTGAAGGTCTCAGAGATCCTGATGGGGCTATTCGTCATGCCTTAGAGAATCCAATAGGAGACTCTGAACCTTTATCTGCCCTTTTACGCCCCGACATGAAATTGACTATCGCTTTTGACGACATTTCGCTTCCTTTACCTCCGATGAGGCGACCAGACATTAGACAAAGAATCATTGAAGCTGTACTTGATTCTGCCGCTGAAGCTGGAGTTGACGACGTTCATTTGATTGCTGCACTCGCAATTCATCGACGCATGACAGAAGACGAGCTACGTCATGCCGTAGGAGATCGTGTTTACGATGCCTTCGCTCCCTCGGGGCGACTTTACAATCACGACGCTGAAGACCCAGATGGAATGGTTGTTCTTGGAGAAACTCCCCACGGTGAAGATGTCCAGTTCAGTCGTCGTGCGGCCGAGAGCGACCTTGTCGTTTACGTAAACATAAATCTTGTTTCTATGGATGGTGGCCACAAAAGTACTGCAACTGGCTTATCCGGGTACACCGGTTTACGCCATCACCACAATGTCCATACCATGCGGAATTCGACCTCTTTCATGGATCAAGAAAACTCTGAACTCCATGCCTCTAACTGGCGAATGGGTAAAGTTATTCGCGATGCCGGAGTGAAAATCTTCCAAATTGAAACAACGGTAAATAACAACACTTTCGGACGTTCAGGTCCTTTAGCTGTACTTCAAAAAAGAGAGTGGGAGTGGTCAACCCGAGACAGAGCTTCTTTTGTGGCAATGCAAAAAGGACTTGATGTGATGCCTTCTTCAGCACGCCGTCAAATCTTTAATGCGTGGGAAGCGCCTTATGAAATGACTTCTGTGCAAGCCGGAGAGGTAGAAGCTGTACACAAAGTGACGACTGAGAATGTTTATCAACAACAAATAGTTGAGGTGGAAGGCCAAACCGATATTCTCACCATGGGGCTTCCATACATTTCCCCTTACAACGTCAATTCTGTAATGAATCCGATCTTAGTAATGTGCCTCGGGCTTGGTTATTTCTTCAACATGTACAGAGGTAAGCCTCTTGTGCGCGAAGGTGGCGTCGTTATTATGAGCCATCCAACTCCTTGGGAATTTCATTCTGTCCATCATCCGAGTTACATAGATTTCTTTGAACAAGTTCTTGCAGACACCACAGACCCAATTGAAATTGAAAGAAAATATGAGAAACAATTTGCGGAAGATGAGTGGTACATCCATCTCTACAGAAACTCTTACGCCTATCACGGAGTTCACCCCTTCTACATGTGGTATTGGGGTAGTCACGCATTAGAACATCTCGGAAGAGTGATCATCGTTGGCGGTGATTCTTCAGCTGTACAAAGACTCGGATTCCAGTCGGCTTCAACTTTGCCTGATGCTCTTGAAATGGCTTCTGATGTAGTTGGTCCGCAACCAACTATTACTCACATGAAAAATCCACCAATCTTCCTTGCGGATGTGAAGTAATTGAATGCAATAACTAGCTCCTTTGGTAAAGCACGAAGCTTTATTAACAAATCCGGTTTTCCTTATCGATCTGCACCTACTCCATATGGTGTTGAGCCTGCTCCGGTAAAGAAAAACACTGGCAGCGACTTCAATACAGATTGGGCAAGAAAATATCCCGCCCGATTAACGCGTGCAATGCTCATTGAAGGATTCATGAGACCAGCAATGAAATTTCTTGCTGATCCTCACATATCAGGAGTTGATCGCTTGAGCGGAATTGATGGCCCTGTAATTTTTGCTGCCAATCATCACAGTCATGCTGATACGCCTCTTCTACTTTCAACCATTCCTGATCCTTGGCGTCATCATCTCGTTGTTGGTGCTGCAGCTGACTATTTTTTTGGCACTCGGGTCGGAGGTGCGATTTCTGCCTTAATGATGAGTGCTGTGCCCATTGAAAGAACTAAAGTTGGGAGACGCTCTGCTGAAATGGTGCGTGACCTCATCGATGAAGGATGGAGCCTCATCATCTTTCCTGAGGGAGGGCGAAGCCCTGATGGATGGGGACAACCATTTCGAGGTGGAGCCGCCTATCTAGCGATTCGTTGTGGCGTCCCAGTAGTTCCCATTCACATTTACGGAACAGGGAAAATTCTTCGAAAGGGAAGATCTCTTCCTCGTCCATCTTCAACAAGGATTACCTTTGGTGATCCGTTGATGCCTGATGAAGGTCAGAATGCTAAAAGGTTTGCTGTAAAACTAGAAGCAGCGGTAGCTGCTCTAGCTGACGAAGCGTCCACTGATTGGTGGCAAGCTCGCCGTCGTGCTTATAGCGAAACTTCTCCAGATCTGACAGGCCCCGATGCAGGTGGTTGGCGTCGAATCTGGGCTCTTGGGAAAAACGATCGCAGATCTCAACGTAGACGTTGGCCTGATTTCTAGAATCTTTACTTAATTTTTGTCTTGTGCAATTAATGCTTGAGCGGTTGCTAGTCGGGCAACAGGTATCCGAAATGGTGAACAAGAAACATAGTCGACTCCTGCTTTAACGAGAAGAGCTATAGAAACAGGATCGCCACCGTGCTCTCCACAAACTCCAACTTCTATGCCTGGTTGAGAGATACGGGCTGCTCGTGTTGCTGCTGCTATTAGAGGTGCAACTGCTGCTTCGTCTAAAACTTTAAATGGATTGTGAGAAAGAACGCCTAACTCTAAATATTTATCCATAACTTCTTTTTCTATGTCGTCTCGGCTGAAACCAAAGACCATTTGAGTTAAGTCATTTGTCCCAAAAGAGAAAAAATCAGCTTCTTTAGCGATTTCTGCTGCGGACAAAGCGGCACGTGGAGTTTCAATCATTGTCCCTATTTGCGGCAAATTTTTAAGGTTGTAGGTTTTTGCTGTTTCTGTTATTTCTTCCTCAACCCAACTACGGATAATTCCTAATTCTTTTCTATCAACAACTAATGGGATCATTATTGATACAGAAGGTTCTCCACCTTCTTCCACTAGTTCTGAAACAGCTTTTGTGATTGATCGAGCCTGCATGCGATACAACTCGTGCCGCAACAAGGCTAATCGAACACCTCTAGTTCCTAACATCGGATTATGTTCAGAATCAGGATGAGATACATCCATGAATTCGTGAAACGGGGCATCTAGAAGACGTACGGTAACTGGTAAAGAACCTGCGACTTTGAATAGCTCTACGAAATCTGATCGTTGTGTTGCTTCAAGGGCATCTAAAATATTTTCCGATGAACCGTCTTGTGTGTTCAAGAACTCTTGTATGAGTGGCAACTGGTTTCCAAGAAACATGTGCTCGGTTCGACAAAGACCCACACCTTCAGCTCCAAACATTAATGCTGTTATTAAGTCTTTCTCGGTATCTGCGTTAGCGAGAACTCCTATGCGCTCTCCACGGATTTCATCCGCCCAATCTAAGAGTTTTTTCACCTCTGGTATTTCTTTGGAAATAGTCACTTCATTAAAACCAAAAAAGATTTCACCACTTGTTCCATCTAGAGATACAGCTTCGCCCTCACTTATTTTTACGTCCCCAAAGTTGACATGTTCTTCTCCAATTTCAAGTGAAGAGACACCAACTACTGCGGGGATACCCCATCCTCGTGCTACCACTGCCGCGTGAGAAGATACCCCTCCCCGTGCGGTGATGATTCCTTCAGCTAGCCGCATCCCTATTTCATCTGCTGGTGTCGTTTCAGAGCAGACCAAAATTGTTTTCTCTCCTCTTTCATCCGTCGCTAAAACTGCGTCAGTAGATAGGCAGAGTATTCCAGATGCTGCTCCGGGACTGGCAGGAGTTCCCTCGGCCACAACATCTAAATCTACGGAATTTGAATCAAAATCTGAATGAGTGAGTTGTTGTACTAACTCCGGGTCAACTGCCGCTACAGTTTCCCATCTTGCTTCTATAGTTCCATCTTTTTCAGCAGCGTTAATTAATTTTTGAAGTTCTTCGAGTGTTTTTGCTTTGCTCATCGCTATCCAAAACAGTAAAAGTTAGAGATTCAAGCGGTCAGATAAATGTTCGACAAGCCCAACTATTGGTATTCGTTCCTGAGTCATAGTGTCACGTTCTCTTACCGTTACCGCTTGATCGTCAAGTGTGTCAAAGTCAATAGTCACACAATAGGGAGTTCCAATTTCGTCTTGACGGCGGTATCGACGTCCTATTGCTTGTGTCTGGTCATAGTCACACATCCAATGTGGTTGCAAGAGTCCCAAAACTTCTTGTGACGGTTCAATTAATTCAGGTTTTTTTGAAAGAGGCAGTACTGCAATTTTGTATGGAGCTATACGTGGATCGAGGCGAAGAACTGTTCGCATGTCATCATTGACTTCTTCTTCGTCATAGGCAGCCATAAGGAACGCCATGGCAGCTCGAGTAGCCCCTGCAGCGGGTTCAATTACGTATGGTGTGTAGCGCTCTTCGTTATTTGCGTCGTGATATTCGAGGCGGCTACCTGAAGCTTCTGCATGTTTTTTAAGGTCGTAATCTGTTCTATTTGCTATACCTTCAAGTTCGTCCCAGCCCCATGGAAAAAGAAATTCGATATCTGCAGTGGCTGATGAATAATGACTCAATTCATCTTCAGCATGTTCACGTAAACGAATTTTGTTATCTGGTATCCCGAGATTGAGATACCAGTTATGCCTTTCGCCACACCAATACCGGTACCATTCATCTGCTTCTTCTGGTGGAACGAAGTATTCCATTTCCATCTGTTCAAACTCTCTGGTTCTAAATACGAAGTTTCCAGGTGTGATTTCATTACGGAAAGATTTACCGATTTGAGCTATTCCAAATGGTGGTTTTTTACGGCTGGTATTTAAAACATTGGCAAAATTGATAAACATTCCCTGAGCAGTTTCAGGACGCAAATAAACTTCTGCACTTGTATCAACGACCGGACCAGCTTGTGTTCTAAACATGAGGTTGAATTCACGAGCTTCAGTTAAACAACTGCTTTCCCCGCAGGAAGGACAAGTTGTCGGATCTTCTAACTTGTCTTCGCGGTGTCTTGCTCCACATTCTTTGCAATCCACTAATGGGTCAGAGAAGTTCTGCAAGTGTCCTGAAGTTTCCCAAATAGCAGGGGGAGAAAGAATGGATGCGTCTAGCCCTACTACGTCCTGACGTAATTGGACCATAGTTCTCCACCATTGGTCCTTCACATTTCGTAATAGTTGCACTCCTATTGGGCCGTAATCGTAGGTTGATCTGAATCCGCCGTATATTTCTGCAGATTGAAATATAAAACCTCGACGTTTCGAGAGGTTTACGACTTTTTCAAAAAGTGTTTCATCATTTGTAACCATATTCTTCAAGGTTACCTTGCCTGTCTGGTCGGAAGAGGTTGTTCAGCGTCATAATGCAATTAAGACATCAATGGCGGGTAAATGAACACAACAAGCAATCCAACAACAGTTTTATTTAGACGCGCCATTGCTTGGATTATTGATGGCTTCTTTATTTTGATTCTTATTTCTGCAGTGGTCATATTCACAGCGGATCGCCACGACGCTCCCACTGGGTTAAGCGAAGAAGAGGTGTGTAGTCAGTTATCGGAATCATCTGATAACTGTCTAATCGTCTTGGATGAAGTCATGATTTTTGATCTTGGTGCTAAATCTCCAATCTTTTGGATCCCTTTTTTCGCATTATTAGCAAATTTTGTTGTACTCACTGGACTCACTGGCTTTAGTATCGGAAAACTTCTCTCTGGTATACGAGTCACCAATCGAGAAAATGGGGAACTACCTGGATTGACTTCCGCAGTTGGGCGTACTTTGCCGTGGATAGTAGTGACTGCCATTCCTCAAATAGGTTTAGGGTTACTCCTAGTAGAAGTCGCCCTCGTTATTTCATCCCCGGAAAGAAGGCGTCTCGGTGACCGTATCGCTGGCACTCTCGTGATACGTCATTTCTCTCATCAAAAGGAAACAAGATCCCACCATCCTGAACACTGACGGGAGCGTAAAGTAGTGCTATATTACCGAAGAGTAACTTCCATCTATTTTTTAAAATATAAATGAACTTTCTTAAACTTTCCTCACTCACACTTTTTACATTCCTCCTCTGTATCTCTTGTAGCGGTGGTAGTAACGGAAACGGGTCATCCGAAGAAACAATTGCAGGTGTCCAAGGTGGGCAGCAAGTAGTAAGCCAAGACATAATTGACGCGGCCCAAACCCAAAGAGACAATACGAGTGAAACTATTGAAGAGATTGCAGAAGAAGTAGGTGTTCTTTCTGTCGAAGAAGTAGAAGTTGAAGAACTCGTCACTGAAATAGAAGAAGAAGCTGAAGAAGAAGAAATAGATGTCGCCACCGCAGAAGAAGACCCACTAGAAGGAATCCTGAACGCTTTGTCTGTTTTCACCACGTGCATAGAAGAAGAGGGATTTGAATTTGTTGGTGTTCCTGGTCAACCTGGCCCGGACGGTGAAATCCTTGACCCCGCCGATATAGAACCGGGTTACATTGAAGCACTTCAAAAATGCGCAACTGAAAGCAACATTCTTGAATCATTTCAAACTTACTCTGATGCCCAAGCCAATTTGACCACTGAACAAATCGCTGAAATCAACTTTGGCCTACCGGTTTTCCAAGAATGTATGGAGCGCCTCGGTTGGGAGGTTGAAGAACCTATCCCCAACGAGCGTGGCCTGCTTGAATTTGGTCAAAACGGAACCGGCCTTACCCCGCCTGAAGGCACAGACAATCTTGACCCTGAAGATATCGGTGCTTGCCGCAACGAAGCCCAGATTTATACAACTGAGAATTATGTAACAGAAGAAGAGTAAGTGTTTCCCATGAATAAAAAACTATTTTGGATATCAAGTGGCGTTGGACTGATAGCGCTTCTTCTTGTGGGTTTATTTGTTTGGCCAGGTGTTGGCGACGACAACGACTCTTCTTCGAGCGTAAATGATGGACCAACTTTTGTTGTTGCTCCAGTTGAATTGAGAACACTTTCTGACGACATAACTGTGCGCGGCGAAATTCGCAGAGATCAGCTTCAGCGAATTACTTCAGGCGTTGACGGACAAGTAAGTTCTGTTCTTGTTGATGATGGCGACACAATAAACACTGGGGACGTTCTTTATGCCATTGATGGCCGCGCTGCTGTTGCAGTTGATGGTGAATTCTCGTTTTTTCGTCGATTAGATGTTGGGTCCGATGGTCCAGATGTGCTGCAACTTGAAACAATTCTCTCTTCCGAAGGTTACGACGTCGGCGTCGTTGACCAGCTTTATACCGAGTCAACCCGTGCAGGACTACGAGAATGGCAAATAGACCGTGGATATGGAGGAGCTAGTCCTGAACCGGATGAAAACATCATTGTGTCGCTTAGCTCTAACTCTGCCGGTTACACCATCGGCGCTAAAAACACAGTGGCTATTGAACTTCAACCGAGTGTCCCAAATCAAGAGTTGACTTCCGACACTAGCAAAAGGACTACAGCAGAAACTCTTTACGTTAGGTACGCTAAAAAAGAAAGTCATAATCTTCTTTTTAGACCTACATTCACATCCTTTGAGAATGACGGACCAACTATTCAAGTAGATAGACCAAGTATTGAAGTTACTGTAAGCCCTGCATCAGTTACCGAAGGAGAAAGCGCCACCTTTACCTTCACTTCTGACATAGCCATGCCTTCCGATACTGTTATTGAATACACGACTACTGGGTCTGCTACTGCGGATGATGATTACGAAGATGATCCTTTAGATGGAAGTTTCGTTTTCCCTCAAGGCGCCACAAATTACACCCTTGAAGTCGCTACGTTGACCGATGAAGTAATTGAAAACGTTGAAGAGTTAACCATTGAAGTAGGAGATGGTTTTAACGTCAACCAAGACTCTTCCTACGTACCAGGCCCATTAAATGAAGCAACCCTTGAAATCATTAGTCCGGCAGGAGATGTGCAGACTATTGAGGTGAGAGCTACCACTGTTTCCACTTCTGAAGGAGGAGACCTATCCTTTGAATTTGAAACTGACTTAGTAAGAAATGAAGAAACCACAATCACTTTCTCTGTTTGGGGTACAGCCACAAGTGGCTCCGACTATTTTGCCGAAGACCGTGAAGTTGACCTTCCGGCCAATGCGGAAACTGTCACAGTGACATTTCAAACTCGAGACGATAAATGGGTGGAGCAAGATGAAACCCTTTGGGTGACTATCACCTTGAACCCTGATGAAAGCTACGTCATCGGAGCTCAGGAATCGTCTTTAGGGATTATTGAGTCAAACGACATGCCAGAGTTAACAATTGAAGGCGGCGGGAACGTTGGAGAAGGTGGAAATGCTCAGTTCATAATAAAAGCAGATCAACCTGTCGTCGAAGACACTTCAATCAACTACCAATTAAGCGGAAGCGCTTCTCCGGGATCAGACTACAAAGAACTTCCCGGCACAGTAATTATGCTTGCTGGAGAAAGCGAAGTCGCAGTCCAGATCGAAACTATAGATGATGACGTTATTTTCCTCCCTGGGGACATGGTCGTAGCTTCTTGGCCAGCACGGATCGGCACGGTTTCAGTCGACGATGGAGAATTCATCCTCCTTGGCCAACAGGTACTCACATTAACCGAACCTGATTTCACGATCACTTTGACATTAAATCCAACAGATCGAGGGAATCTTGAAGTTGGAATGGCTGTTGAAGTTGAACTACAAGCAAGCGATCAAGATGCCGTTCCGGGAGTCATCATTGAGCTAGATGAAACTGCGACCGTGAGCGCTGACGGATCCGAACGATATGAAGGTGTAATAGAAACCTCAGAGACTCTTGATGCAGTTGACGGCGCCAATGTAAATGTTGACGTTACTCGTGAAGAAAAGATTGATGTCATCACTGTCCCAGTTGCAGCAGTTCTTCAGGATGGTCAAGGAAATGACGTTGTCAGAGTTGTATTGAGTGATGGGACAACAACGCAAGTGAAGGTAGAAGTAGGACTTTCTGAAGGAGCGTTCGTAGAGATCACTGACGGACTCACCGGCGACGAACTGGTCTTGGTGGAAACATAATGAACTCAACTGGGTTAAAGAATCCCAACCCGGTAGGTTCCAGCAAAGTACAGCTTTTCTCTCTAGAAAATGTCTACCGAATCTATGGTGAAGGATCAGTAGCTGTTCATGCTTTAGATGGTGTTTCTTTAGATATTCATTCCGGTGACTTTATGGCAATAATTGGACCCTCTGGATCAGGAAAATCAACACTGTTGGGTCTTCTCGGGTGTCTCGATTTACCCTCTCGCGGGTCTATAAAGGTTTCCGATACTGAAGTAACAGAGTTAGACGATGGGGCACGCTCCAAGTTACGCGGAGACTCTATAGGGTTCGTTTTTCAACAATTTCATTTAATCCCTCATTTAACTGCTTTAGGGAATGTTGCAACTGCTCTTCTCTATCGTGACTTGACGAAAAGTGAGATAAGCCGTCGTGCATTAAAAGCTCTTGACACTGTTGGTTTAGCTGAACGTTATGATCATCGGCCAGTTCAAATGTCAGGAGGAGAACAGCAAAGAGTTGCTATAGCTAGGGCAATAGTAACTGATCCGCTCATGATCCTGGCTGATGAACCAACAGGGGCTCTTGATACGAAGAACGCAAAAATGGTGATGGACATTTTCAAAAACCTTCAAGGTGAGAACCGTGCAGTTGTTCTCGTAACCCACGACCTTGAAATCGCTGAACAAATGGATCGGGTTGTTTCCATGCGCGATGGAAAAATTATTGCAGATGATTTACGCAGCGAACGCTCCCAATCGCTACAAGACACTTTCTGGGAATCCGGCAGTGGTTCCAAACTCGAGTAATTATGAATTGGTTTCGCGAAATACTTAGTGTCGCTATTAGCGGATTGACGGCGAGAAAAGTTCGTACTTTGCTCATCATGCTCGGCCCAGTTTTAGGTGCAGCAGGTATTGTTGCAGCCGTTGGGTTAAACGAATCCGCTAAAGGCGACGTGCGTCAAACCCTAGAGAGACTTGGCACAAACTTGATTGTCGCTTCTGCTGATGGTTCTTTCTCTGCAGGCGAAGCACCAACTCTCCCTGAAGATGCTGTTGAAAGAGTTATGAATGTGTCAACAGTTGATCGAGTGGCTGGAATTACCGAAATAGGCAGTCTCACTGTTCTTCCCTCTCAAGGTGGGAAAGACTTTTTTCGAACCATCCCAGTTCCAGTATTAACCAGTGATCAAAACCTTCTTAATGTCTTAGACGCCAAAATGCTTCACGGTCGATTCGTTAACGGAGCTGACGAAGACAACATCTTTCGCTCTGCAGTAATCGGTCAAGATCTCGCTAATGACTACCAGTATCTTCCTGGCGAAGTTCGAACAATAGACGTAGATGGAGAAACCTACGGAATAGTCGGTGTTCTTGAAAAAGTTGATCTTGTACCAAAACTTGACACCGCGGTGATAATCCCTAAATCTGCCGCTGAGGAAGACTTCGACGTTGAACAAAAACCAACCACACTTTATGTAAGAGCAACTGAAGGGAATGTTGACTCAACAGCTGATGCTTTACCTATGGCAATTAATCTCGGAGGGAACGAAGCAGTTACCGTCGCTGTTCCTTCTGACCTGTTAGAAGCTCAAGGGGCTGTTGATACCACTCTCAGAAATATTCTTTTCTTAATGGGTGGCTTAGCACTTCTCGTTGGCGGAGTCGGAATCGCTAATGTTATGTCAATTTCTGTGATTCAACGTTCAGGAGAAATAGGTATTCGTCGTGCTCTTGGGCACACAAAAATGACAATAGCTTTACAGTTTGTCCTTGAAGCCCTGTTTGTGGGGGTTCTGGGAGGAATCGTTGGAGTCGTCACGGGAGTGAGCGTTATCTATCTCGTCTCTTCAATTCTTGGATGGATAGCGACACTAAACATCCCACTTTTCTTGGTTGCAGGAGGCATGGCTTTAATTGTCTCAGTGATCGCTGGCCTATATCCGGCTTGGAAAGCAGCACGCCTAGAGCCATTAGAAACATTGCGTTTAGGTTAGAAAATTAAAGCAAGAGGATGTCAAATCTAATTACGTTTGATCCATTACTTTTCGACTACGTAAGCGCCGTTCTAGATGAAATTCGATGGCTTCGTGAGATATAGATTCCACTTCTGCACACACTTGTTCATCTTTGACTGCTAACGCCATACTGAGTCCGCCTCCGAGAATTGAACGCATAACTGCTATAGATCCTTCTGACACTGCTCGACCTCGACGACATTTTTCACAAAGCACTCCCCCTTCGTGATAATCAATAGACACAAGTGGTCCATCTGAATTGCATCGCGTGCACCGATCTAACTGGGGTTCTAATCCTTCGTGAGTAAGGAGTTTTAAGAAAAAAGCAGGTACAACCAATGGTGCTGGATCATTATCCAAAGTCTTTAACGCCCCTACCAGCATTTCGTACCTTCTTGTGTCGCTATCATGATCTAAAGCGAAATGGTCAATTGCTTCAAGCATGGCCGAAGCGTTAGCAAACAAATTAGGGTCAGTGCGTAGGTTTGCAAAACGATCAAGAGTTTCTGCTTGAGTGACTATCCCAAGCTCTCCTCTTCCTTCAAACATTTGGAAAGCCACATGGCTTGTTAACTCGAGCCTTCCACCAAACTTGCTTTTTGTTTTTCGGACGCCTTTAACGACTGCTCTTACTTTTCCGTGTTCTGCTGTGAGTAAGACGACTATGCGGTCTGATTCACCTAACCGCCATCCACGAAGCACAACCCCTTTGTCGTTGTATTGGCTCATGATTAGGTTTCAGATACTCCGCCGTAACGACGATCCCGATCTTGGTACTCTTTAATCGCTGCAAAAAAGTTCTCTCGCCGGAAATCAGGCCAAAGCACTTCTGAGAATACAAGTTCACTGTATGCGATTTCCCAAAGAAGAAAATTTGATACCCGATATTCTCCCGAAGTGCGTATCACGAGATCTGGATCCGGGATAGTTGAATCGTAAAGATACCGGTTGATAGTTTTTTCAGTTACTCGTGTGGAAGACATTCCAGTATCAACTATTCGTTTCACAACGTCAACAATTTCAGCTCGCCCCCCATAGTTAAAAGCAATGGTGAAAGTAAGCCCAGTGTTATTTTTCGTTAGATTTTCTGCTTCTTCCATACGGCGTATTAATCGTTTTGGGACTTGCCGGTTTCTGCGACCAATAAAACGAATTCGCACATTTCTCTCATGCAATTCGTCTTGTCTTTCTAAAAGAATCTTTTCGTTGAAGTTAAGAAGAAACTGCACCTCTGCAGGTGGCCTTGACCAGTTTTCTGTTGAGAAAGCAAACACCGTGAACCATTTAACTCCGACATCATCGGCTCCTTCTAAAACATCCATCAGCGACTGTTCACCTGCGGTATGGCCTTCCGTGCGTGGCAGTTTACGGTTTTCTGCCCATCGGCCATTCCCATCCATTACCGCAGCTATATGGGTTGGGATCCTTGAGGGGTCTAAGTCAGAAATCTTCACACTAGAAACTTACCCTCTCTTTGACCATTGAGCCGCACCTTAAGCACCAAGAATTGAAGTTAACCATCTACTCTCTAGTCATGGCTTTACCCGATATTTCACATATTGCCCTTGAAGAGGTGTGCAGCAACTTACCCAATGGCGGAGAGAGGCGCCTAGGACAAGAATCTATGACCCGTATGGTCGCTGAATCAATCGCCGAAGAAAGCCATCTCGTTGTTCGAGCAGGTACCGGAACTGGTAAATCCTTAGCCTATTTGTTGCCTTGTATTCTTTCTCAAAAGCCAACGATTGTCGCTACCGCAACAAAAGCTTTGCAAGACCAGTTAGCGCAAAAAGATCTACCTTTTCTTCAACTACATCTGGATACACCTTTTTCCTTTTCTGTTTTGAAAGGGCGTTCAAATTATGTGTGTCGCCAACGACTCGTTGAATATGAATTATCAGATCAACAACAATCCTTTGATGAACCCAGTATGGGAGTTAATGAGGAACATATAAATTCAATAATTGAATGGTCCAACGACACGGTGACTGGTGATCGGTCAGAACTTTCTTTTGAACCTAGTAACGCCACTTGGGAAAAAGTCAGCGTAAGTTCAAATGAATGCCCGGGAAGAAGTAAATGCCCGAGTGGTGGAAACTGTTTTACTGAAAATGCTAGAGATCTTGCGGCTACGTCTGACATAGTTGTAACTAATTTACATCTCTACGCCTTAGACATTTCTTCAGAGAATTCTTTTCTTCCTGAACACGAAGTCGTTGTTCTTGACGAAGCACACAAAGTTGAAGAGATTCTTTCTTCCTCTTTGGGTTTTGAAATTCATCAAGGAAAATTTCGTTCTCTCTTTAGAGATGCGAGTTCTGTTCTTTCCGCATGTTCAGAGTTAGAAAATGTTAGTGAACTGAGTGAAATATTTGATGCCGCCTTGTCTCCACACTTAAATAAGCGTGTTATACCGCCAGAAGACGTAGTCCTTTCCGATGCTCTTGATTTAGCTGAAACGCGTTTAGTGGCTTTGTCTTCTGTGTTAAGAAATCTTCCGGATCTTGAGACACTTGAGTTTGGAACAAGAGTGACGAGAGTTGTCCAGTCAATTGATTCACTTTTAGAAAACGTAAGAATAGCGCGATGGCTTGAAGAGGAACTTGTGGCGTGGGTTGAATCTCTCTACGGGCGCCCCTGTTTAAAAGTTGCACTTCTTTCTGTTGATCACATCCTTAATGAGAATCTCTGGCCAATACGGACGGTAATTCTGACTAGCGCTACCGTCCCAGCAAATCTTGCTGTCCGATTAGGCCTCGATGAAGAGGACTTTTCTTATGAAGATGTCGGCAGCCCTTTTGATTTCGAAAATCAAGCGTTGCTCTACTGTGCTTCTCATCTTCCTGACCCTCGTGCGGAAAACTACCGTGAGGCTCTTCACGATGAAATTGAGCGACTAATTATCGCAGCCGGTGGGCGCTCTCTGGTCTTATTTACTAGTCGACGGGCTCTTGACGAAGCAACGTCCTATCTGCGTCCGCGACTGCCTTGGACAGTTTTTCATCAAGATGATCTTCCGAAGCCAGCTTTGATGGCAGCTTTTGCTCGTGAAGAAGAATCTTGTCTTTTTGGAACGAAAGGTCTGTGGCATGGAATAGATGTTCCTGGACCCTCTTGTTCCTTAGTGATTATTGATCGAATACCTTTCCCGAGTCCGGTCGATCCTTTACTTAGTGCACGTAGAGAGAAAATTGGAGATAGATCTTTTCATGAGATAGATCTTCCCATTGCTGCGACTGAACTATCTCAAGGAGTAGGAAGGTTGATTCGGTCTACATCTGATTTCGGGGTTGCTGCAGTACTTGATTCTCGACTAGCTAAAAATAGGAGCTATCGGGGGCAACTTATTGAAGCCTTACCTCCCATGACTCGCACCACAGATCAAGAATCTGTTCTTTCTTATCTGAAACGTATTGAAACTCGCATTTAATAACCCAAACGATTCAACGATCGAGGTTGTCTTTGCCAGTTCTTATCAACTTTGACGAAAAGTTCAAGAAATACTTCTTCGGGTAGGTGTTGTCGAGCTTTGGTTCCTACTTCCTTGAGAACTAGCCCATTCTTTCCGATGACTATTCCTTTTTGTGAATCACGTTCAACAAGAATTTCGCAACGGATTCGTGGCCAATCCCACTCTGTTACGCGTGTAGCGATTGAATGCGGAAGTTCTTCTTCAACTATGGCCAGAAGTTGTTCTCGTACAAGTTCAGCGACCCAAAAGGCTTCAGGATTATCTGTGATCGTCTCATCGGGATAGTACTTTGGCCCTTCAGGTAACTGCCCCAATATGTAGTTGACTAATTCTTCAACTCCTTCTCCGGTCTTAGCCGAGATAGGGAAATATTGGTCGAAATCAAATCCAGCGGCTTCCGAAAGTTGAGTAAAAATTCGGTCCTTATTAACTTTGTCAATCTTATTGAGCACTAAAACTGTTCGACCTTTAGGCAATGTTTCAGCGATGAGACGATCCCCTTTCCCGATCTTGCCATCGGCTTCTACGAGAAAGAGAACAACGTCCATATCTGGTAAAGACCCTCGAGCTGTAGCATTCAGCCTCTCTCCAAGAAGCGTGCGTGGCTTATGTATCCCCGGGGTATCGCAAAATACTGCTTGAACGTTGTCTTGAGTTAATACTCCACGGATTTCTGTTCGAGTAGTTTGAGGTTTGTCAGAAACGATTGTCACTTTCGTTCCGAGGATCTGATTTAACAATGTTGATTTACCTACATTTGGTCGACCAACTAGCGTTATGAAGCCTGACCGAAAATCATCAACTCGCTCTGTCATTTTTTATCAAGTCCGTGTTGTTTAAGAATATTTTTTTGTCGACTTTCCATTATTTGTTTCTCGTCTTCTTCTCCATGGTCATAGCCCAAGAGATGCAGAATTCCGTGAATCAAAAGTAAAGAAATTTCAGCTTCATAAGAGTGATGCATTGCTTGTCTGTCAGCAACTTTCGGGCAAATCACAACATCCCCAAGTAAGAGAAATTCACTCAGGTTAGTGGATCTTTTAGGGTCATCTAGGGGAAATGCTAAAACGTCTGTGGCCCCTATTTTATTCATGTGTTCAGTGTTTAAATTAGCCATAGGCTCTTCATCCACAAAGTGAACGGTCAGTTCTATATTGCGGTTGCCTAAACCTTCTTCTTCTAGAACCGCAACCGCTAGTCCTACTACTTCTTCGCTGTTGAGCGTGGGTTCAGTTGAAGTTTCTTTTCGGTCATCAGCAAACACAACATTAAGAGTGTTGTTGCTTCTAGTCATCTTTTTGGTGTCTTTGTATTCGGCGGTCATACGCGTCGACTATGTCTTGAACGATGCGATGTCTTACTACATCTCGACTCGTTAAATTTATGAAAGAAAGATCTTTGATTCCTGACAGTGTTTCTTCAAGTCCATCGAGCCCGCTGCGACCACCTGGTACATCCACTTGGCTCGCGTCTCCAGTAACGACAACACGTGATCCAAATCCGATTCGTGTAAGAAACATTTTCATCTGCTCTGGTGTCGTGTTTTGCGCTTCATCAAGTATCACGAATGCGTTACTCAACGTGCGTCCTCGCATAAATGCCAAAGGAGCTACTTCTATCTGTCCGCGTTCTAGGAGACGTGTTGCTGTTTCGTGGTCAAGCATTTCAAACAATGCGTCATAAAGAGGCTTCAAATATGGATCTACTTTTGCCATGAGGTCTCCTGGTAGGAAGCCAACTCTTTCTCCTGCTTCTACTAGCGGTCGAGTAAGAATTATTCGATCCACTAACTCATTTTTAAGAGCTCTTACTGCCATCGCTACTGCCAGCCAACTTTTTCCGGTACCTGCGGGTCCTACTGCAAAAGTTATGACTCCGTCTTGAACAGCTTCGAAGTATTTCATCTGTCCTGATGATCTTGGGCGTACTGATTTCCCTCGAGCGGTTCGAAGTATTTCAGTGGTGAGAACTTCAGATGGCTGCTCGTTTGCTTTGACCATGTCAATAGTTCGATCCAAAATTCGTGAATTGAGTTCATGTCCGTTCTCAAGCAGATGAACTAGCTCGTTGAAAAGACGACCAACGACATCTGCCTCTTGCCCATCCACCGTCACCTCATTACCTCTTACAGAAATCATGGCTTCTGGGAAAGCTGCCTCTACCTGACGGAGAAGCCCGTCGCGCTCCCCTACTAGTCCCACCATTAGGTCATTGTTTGGCACACTTAATTTAAGATTTGTCATATAGATCTGAAACGATAACTAGTAAGAAAAGATTCTGAAAATTTTTCACTTGTTTCTTTTCCGCTTCTTCTTTCGCTTGAGCATGTTACGAGGTGATCTCTTTCTTTTCTTTCTTTCAGCTTCAACTTCTGCTTGCATTTGAGGAGCTGCGGCATTGACGATTCCCTCTACTGACTCCAGCAAATCTGTAATACTTTCATCCTCTCCTAAACCTGGAGGTTCTTCTGGTGTGGCGGGAGTGATTAATGTTCCATGACTCCAGTTCACATCAATTGTTCTTCTTTCATAGGAAGAACAATTTTCTGGACAACGCCAAGGAGCTTCTGGAGCCAAATCAAGGTTGCATTTACGCACAGTGTCCCCATTGGGGTAGGTACGACTTTCAAATTGTTTACATTCTTGACGCATCGGCATGACTTTAGAACCTTAGCAACTACTCGAGTTTGGAGCGACTAACCGATTGAACCTTCCATTTGAAGCTCAATCAGACGACTCCATTCGACCGCGTATTCCATGGGTAAAGTCTTAGTGACCGGCTCTATGAATCCGTTCACAACTAAAGACATTGACTGTTCTTCAGTTAGTCCTCTACTCATCAAGTAAAAAAGTTGATCATCCGCAACTTTTGAAACCGTCGCCTCATGTCCGATTACCGCATCAGAAGAACCAACTTCCATATATGGGTAGGTATCTGAAACACTGTCATCATCAAGTATCAGTGCATCACATTGCACATGACTCTTACAGCCATAAGCATCTTCTTCAACACGAACTAGTCCCCGATAACTAGAGCGGCCTCCATCTTTTGAAATAGATTTAGAAACTATCTTTGAAGTGGTTTCAGGCGCAGCATGAGTCATTTTCGCTCCTGCGTCTTGATGCTGGCCGGCACCCGCATATGCGACAGAAAGAACTTCTCCTGAAGCTTTAGGTCCAACCATCACTACCGCTGGGTATTTCATCGTCAGACGAGAACCTATGTTTCCATCGATCCATTCCATATGGCCTTCTGCTTCGACTCGGGCACGTTTAGTGACCAGATTGTAAACATTAGATGACCAATTCTGAATCGTCGTATAGGTAACCCGTGCAGATTCTTTGACCACGATTTCAACTACAGCAGAGTGCAAAGAATCAGTGCTATAGACAGGAGCAGAACACCCCTCTATGTAATGAACTTCGGATCCTTCATCGGCAATAATCAGAGTTCTTTCAAACTGCCCCATGTTTTCTGCATTGATACGGAAATACGCCTGTAAAGGCATTTCCACTTTGACCCCCGGAGGAACATATATGAATGATCCTCCACTCCACACTGCGGAATTCAAAGCAGAGAATTTATTATCGTTCGGAGGTATCACTCGACCGAAATAATCTTTAACTACCTCTGGGTGTTCTCTTAAAGCAGTATCCATGTCGCAAAAGATCACGCCTTGTTTTTCGAGATCTTCGCGATTTCGATGGTAGACAACCTCTGATTCATACTGAGCAGTCACTCCGGCTAAATATTTTCTTTCAGCTTCTGGTATGCCAAGTTTCTCATAAGTGTCTTTTATCGCTTCTGGGACATCTTCCCAGTTTTCAGAAAGAGATTCTGTTGGCTTTATGTAGTAGTAAATGTCATCAAAATCAATTCCGGTCATATCTCCGCCCCACCAAGGCATTGGGCGATCAATAAAGCGTTGGTGAGATTTCAATCGAAAATCTCGCATCCATTCTGGTTCACTTTTCATCCATGAGATCTCTTGGATGAGTTTTTCGTCTAATCCTTTTTTGGGTTTATAGACGTAGTCTTCTTCGTCGCTCCAACCAAGTTTGTACCGGCCGAGATCGACTCCAATATCTGTGTTACCCACTATCAGACCTTCTCCATAACTTGAGTATTTCTCCTATACAGATAGTAACAATATCTTGGTGTTGATCCCTAATACCGTGTAGATATTTTTATTCACTAGACAGGTATTGGCGATCCAACCATCCGAGAAGTATTGCTATTGCTCGTGGGTCATGACGTAAATGGTGACCTGCTCCACTGATCATTCTGAGATCACAGGATCCGTGTGCTCCAGCAATGGCTCGTGCATCTAAAGGAGGAACCATCTCATCGTCTGTTCCGTGTACTACCAATAAGGGGTTTGGGGAAAATCTTTCAGCAGATTTTTCAGCAGATATTTCTGATAAAGATGATTTCCAGTTATTGAAGTCGTCTAGTGAGGACGAATCATCTATGAGCCCAGCATCGCGTGCGTGAAGCAGAAGCCTGCGCGGGTTCTCTGCCCAGTCGTTGAAGTCAGCTGGTGTTGCCAATGCCGCTACTCCTTTTATTCGTTGATCATCTGTTGCTGCTGTTAAAGAAAGAGCTCCACCAGTTCCAAAACCTGCGAGCCATATTGGCCCTACTTCTTCGAACGTAGAGAGGTAAGTAACGGCTGCCTTTAAATCTTCGCACCAGCCTTCAAGGCTAAAAAAACCTTCTGAGTCCCCCATCCCTCGAAGGTAGGGAACCATCACTACCCATCCCATTTCTTGAGACACTCTTTCAGCTAATTCTGGAAGGGTGTCTGGAGAGTTTGCTCCACCAGTTTTCCCAACAGGAAACCCATGTGCAACAATTAAACTTGGGCTGACTCCTTCTGCTTTTTCTGGAAACAGAAGATCTGCTTCTAGAGATAAGCCCCCTGAAAGAAAGTTGTGTGTAGTCACCGCAATCAATCGATTCGTTTCATCTGTTCGCGAAACTGCTTTCCTCGTTCAACATAAATTTGTGAGTTCACCAAATTCGCTTCCTGAGGGACCACTCCTTCTCTCACTGTTGCAGGAACTCCCAACGCCATTGAATATGGAGGGATGATGGTTCCATTGCGCACCATGGCATTGGCTCCAACTATTGAACCGTAGCCGACGACAACTTCATGAATCACTACAGCTCCTACTCCGATGAGTGCCTGATCTTCTATAACGCATCCTTCGAGGTGGCAAAGATGTCCAAGAGTTACATCTTCACCAACGATTGTTGGCAATTCCGCTGTGCAATGAAGAACTGCGTTGTCTTGAACTGAAGATCGGGCTCCTATTGAAATAAGAGAATCGTCTCCTCGGATGACTGCATTTGGCCAAACACTTGCTTCTGGTCCTATTTCAACATTCCCAATAATCACTGCCTCAGGGTGAATATAGGCAGTTGGGTCGATTCGTGGAATAGTTTCACCGAGTTTATATACAGGCATTAGTTTGCCCCTTGGAATTGCCCATATGTTCCTCCGAGAAATACCAATGGTGATCCACTGCTGTTATATATTGCTTCTTCTACTGATCCAGAAACAAAAAAATGGTCTCCCGCTTCGGATACTTCATGTATTGAGCAATCTATGTTGGCTAAGCAAGAAGGAATCATTGGAGAACCAGATGTCATTGGTTCCCATCCAGTTCCTTCCCATGGATCTCTTTCCTTTTGAAAAAATCCGTTAGAGAGATCTGCCTGTTCATCGGAAAGAACATTGACACCAAAAGAGCCAGATTTTTCTATCCGCTGCCATGTCTGACTACCTGTGCCGATAAAAAATCCGACTAGTGGGGGGCTCATAGACACTGAGGTGAAAGAACCAATCACTATCGCTAATGGTTCGTCTCCATCTATTCCAGTAACAAGAGTCACTCCGGTGGGATAACGACCCAAAATTTTTCTATACAGATCTCCGTCAATTGTCATTTTGAACCTTAATAGTAGACAACTATTAACTCTAAGGTTACAGAAATGGTTCTCAGGTCGCGATCAAGTTTGCGTGCTTGCATATGCTGCTCAATACTTCTGAAATTTGCGTGTTACTAACTGGTAACTTACCATTCTGGTTATGGCGGAGAAAGTGAACGATTACAAGTTGATCGACGGTATATCTGTTGTGGTCAACTCCGACTGCCCCACTTGCCAATTGACTTCAGATCTTTTAGTGGAACTTGGAAATAGTGGCCGTGTAACAATTTTTTCACAAGATAACCCCGCATTTCCTACTTCAGCCGAGTGGGTTTGTGACGATAGCGATCTTTCGTTTAGTTGGCATAACGATATTGAAGCTGTTCCTACTCTTATACGAGTCGTTGATGGAAAAGAGATTGAAAGATCAACAGGATGGAATAGGAAAGAATGGGAAAGGTTGTTCGAAGTGAAGAATCTCGCTCCGGATCTCGTTGATCACAAGCCTGGTTGTGGTTCGTTATCCGTATCGCCTGATCGGGTTGATGAGCTTGAAATAAAGTTTGGAGGCAGGAAATTTGTTTCTCGTCAGGTAGAAATTGCTTCTCTTGAAGATGAAATAGAAGCAATGTTTGATCGTGGTTGGAGCGATGGGTTGCCTGTTGTTCCGCCTACTGAAGCACGTGTGAGTCGAATGCTTGCTGGGACGTCGCGAAACTCTGATGACATCATTGCATTAATTCCACCGAATCTTGCTGAATGTTCCGTGGAGAAAGTGGCGATCAATGCCGTTATGGCTGGATGTCTTCCTGAATATCTTCCAGTAGTAATAACGTGTCTTGAAGCTATTTGTACTGATGAGTTCAATATGCATGGAGTTCTAGCCACGACAATGAGTGTTGGCCCTATCTTTGTTGTTAGCGGGCCAATAACTGAACGTCTGAATATGAATTCTGGCATCAACGCTCTCGGGCACGGGAATCGTGCTAACAGCACGATAGGTAGAGCTGTCCAACTTGTTTTGAGGAATATAGGTGGTGGAGAACCAGGTGGGATTGACCGAGCCACTCTTGGACACATGGGCAAACAGGGTTTCTGTTTTGCTGAGGCTCCTTCACCTTGGGAGAACTTAGCTGAAGGTTTTGGGTTTTCTTCGGAGCAAAATACGGTGACTGCTTTTACAGGAGAGGGTCCACATATTCTTGTTGATCAAAAAAGTAGAAGCCCGGAATCTTTGACTCGATCATTAGCTGAAGGTTTGAAATCGACGATATCCCCACGGATGGTTATGGCCATGGATGCAATGTTGGTGGTTTCTCCAGAACATCTCAGTCGGTTCATTGACGCGGGCTGGAGTCGTGCACAATTTATCGAAAAACTGTCTGAACTTTTGATAATTGATAGCGACGGAATAATTGAGGGCGCTGGTGGTATCGAAGATGGTGTTCCTTCAGTTTTCGCAGGAAACAAGTTGCCAAAATTTCGCCCTGGGGGCCTTCTTGTGGTTCACGCTGGTGGACCAGCGGGACTTTTTTCCGCCATAATTGGTGGATGGTTGAACGGGGCTAAAGGAAGCGACCCGGTTACAAAGGAAATAATTTTATGAATCAAACACTTTCTGTGCTCGATCCCACTTCTGAAAATCACTCTCTAGAAATTCAGTTAAGCGACCGGATTAAAAATATTGAAGGGTCAACAATAGGTTTACTTGATATCTCTAAACCCAGAGGAGACGTTTTTCTTAATCAATTAGAAAAGAGGCTCACAGCGCATGGGGCGACTGTTCTCCGATTTATGAAACCAACTTTTACCAAGCCCGCTCCTGTTGATCTTCGTTATGAAATATCTAGTAAATGTGATGCTGTTATTGAAGCTCTAGCTGATTGAGGTTCCTGTACGACATGCAGTGTGCATGACATAAGCAACTTAGAAAAGCAAGGCCTGCCAGGAGTGTTCGTTGCTTCAGGTCCTTTTATTGACGCTGCCGAGATTCAATCAAAAGCAGTCGGAATTGATGTGGCACGTATCTTTGTTGACCATCCGATACAAGATCGAACAGATGAAGAGATGATCAAACTCGCTGATTCTGCTTTTGATGATCTTGTTAAAGCCTTAACTCAATGATTTCAAGTTTGCGGTAAAGACAGGGCGTCACCTTCAAAGACTGCCAAACCATCAGAAACGACAGTAAAAGCGACTCTCTCTGCTCTCTCTGAATCTGTCGGCCATCCCATAATTTCCGCTAATTCACTTTTTTTGACCGACCTTTTTCTTAAAGCGGTTACCAATTTTCCGCGCCCTTGGCGATCTGATCCTTCAAATTTAGATTGAGTTCCACTGACTCCTGCTGACCCTTTTGCTGGATCAACTCCAACACCTTGCCAAGAACATGAACTAAGTATTGGACATTTTTCACAACACGGATTTTTAGAGCGACAAACCATTGAACCTAAATCAAGCACCGCCTGATTCCATGCCCAACCCTCTCCTAGCGGTACAGAACTATTGGCAAGTTCTTGAGCTTCTGCGGGTTTTAAACGTTGCCCAGTCCACCTAGCCAAAACTCTTCCTACATTCGTGTCTACAACTGCTTCATCTTGTTCAAACGCGAAAGCAAGAATTGCTCGAGCTGTGTATGGACCAACCCCAGGAAGGGAGAGAAGAGCGCCAAGTTCTGACGGGACTTTTCCTCCGTGGTTGTCTCTTATAAATTTTGCTGTCTCATGTAGGAGCACCGCTCGACGGTTAAATCCCATTCCTGCCCATTTTTTTACAACTTCAGAAGTTGGCGATAAAGCACAACTTGTTACTGTGGGAAATTCTTCTAAGAATTCAGGCCACTTTAATAGAACCCGATCTATTTGAGTTTGTTGCAGCATTACTTCTGCCACTAATACGAACCACGGGTTCCGCGTTCTTCTCCATGGTAAGTCACGCAGGTGTTCCGCTCCCCATATCAAAATATCGATAGGAAGAATCCGAGTAAGTTTCTTGATGCTCACAGCATTGACCGTAGTAGGTCTCAAAGAACATCTGTCATATGTCGTCAGAGTGGCGATTCACTTGCTAGCGTCACCACTTGTGGTAACAAATCCTGACCTTGACATACAACTTCATCCAGTTTCGGGAGACCCTCGACCGTTAAAGGAATTTTTAACAAATTTTCCTCTCGCTGTCGTAGCACTGGACCCATACACCCATGAAAGTTCTTGGATTCTAAATACTGCTCGACGTGTTCTTTCCAACTTTCGTGGAGCAGATGTAAGAGTTGCTTATTTAGTTACAGGAACAGATTCTGCTGGAGCTCAGAGATTTCTTGGCTCGCTCGCAGAAGAAATTTTTGCTTTAGCAGATCCTGATCGAAGCTTGGTTCGTTCTCTTGGAGTGTCTAATGTCCCCGCCTTTATCGTCTTAAAGCAAGATGGAACGGTTTTAGATGCAGCGGAAGATTGGGATCCAGAATCATGGAGAGGGGTGGCTGAGAAATTATCTGATTTAACTTCTTGGTCGCGCCCCGAGTTCCCAGCTGAAGGTGACCCCGCTCCGTACGCTGGAACCCCATCTCTGGGTTAGTTCTGCCTTGGTGACCTCTTGACTCGTTTTGTCGCAGTAGCTCCTTCTACTCGACCTGAGATGTTTGATGTCTTGTGTAAATCTGTGCAAGATGCGGGAGCCACTCTGACTTCAATTGAAGAAGCTGAAGGGTTGATTTGGGCCGATCCCTCCAAAGCAGATCTCTTCCCTGAAATTTCCGCTAACGCTCCGAACTTGAAATGGATTCAACTTCCTTATGCGGGCATAGAATCTTTTGCCCTGCATCTTGACAAACAATGGATTTGGACGTGCGGTAAAGGTATTTATGCTCGCGAAGTTGCCGAAACTGCTCTCTCATTATCTTTAAGTGGTTTGAAGAATATTCATGGCTATGCGAGAGAGACTTCTTGGAGTGAACCAGTTGGACGGGTTCTCGGTGATTCCCGAGTTTGCATACTTGGTGCAGGCGGAATTACCCAATGTCTTCTTCCTCTCCTTACACCCTTCGGTTGTGATATTACAATTGTTAGACGTCACGCTGAGTCTTTAGACGGAGCGAACCGAACGGTCCCGACTTCTCGCCTCTTTGAGATTCTTCCCCGAACTGATCTCTTGATACTCGCCCTTTCACTTACAAATGAAACTTTAGGAATAGTTGACAAAAAAGTATTTTCTGCTCTTCCCGAGCATGCTTGGATAGTTAATGTCGCGCGGGGAAGCCATGTTGTCACTGATGACCTTGTGGATGCTCTTCGATTAGGAACTATTGGAGGAGCAGCTCTAGATGTGACAGATCCAGAACCTCTTCCTGATGGTCATCCTCTCTGGAAGGAACCAAACTGTCTTATCACTCCTCATATAGGCAATACACCGGAAATGGGTTTGAAAGTTCTTGGTCCATTTATTTCTGAGAATGTTAAACGGTTTTGCAATAACGACGACTTGCTTGGTCTCGTAGATGTCGATCTGGGATATTAGCTAAATGGCAAATATTGCTGGCTATATTCTTGGGGGTGTTTTTTTGGTTGCCGGAATAACCAAATTGCGTTCACCTTTAGACACACGCCGATCTCTTCGTGATCTTGGTTTCCCTTTTCCAAAAGAAGCAGGTATCGCTCTCCCTCTTGTTGAACTTTTAACTTCTGCTCTTTTATTTATTGATCCTGGTACTGGTGGGCCTTGTGCAGTGGCGTTACTGGTTGCTTTTACTGTCTTAATTTTCGGTCGTCTTACTGCTGGGAATACAAGTGGATGCGGTTGTTTTGGGGCTTGGTCCACTCGCCCCTTGTCTTATAAAGACATTGTTCGAAATACAATTTTTATTATTCTTGGCGCTGTTGCGACTCTCGGATGAGAATATTCAATAAAGATTTGCTACCGTCCTGACGTAGTAACTCCTATCTAGAAATTTACTTGTGAACCCGCAAAATTGTGCCCAAAAAACTGCAAACGCTGTACAAGTACTCGGTGCTCGTTTCATTTTGGATCCCGTAACTTTCAAATTAGGGCCTGAGCTCGGGCTACCCGGAGGCCTCGCTGGATATGTTATGGGTCGTTTTGGCCCAATAGGAGATATTTCTGTAGAAGAAGCCAGTGATGCTGCTTGGTGTTGGAACCCCTGTCGAATCGAGGAAAACTGGATCAAAGATTTCTCTCCTTCTCAGGCTGGTGTTTTATATGGCCAGATTTGTGTTGAACGTGGACGAGACTATCTTGATGGCTTTAGTGGGGTTAGTCGCTTAGCCGAGTTATCTGAAAAAATTGTGGGTTCTGCAGACGAGGAGGGTGCTCGAATCTTTGCAGGGTGGCGCGATTTGGATCGTCCCGATGATCCAGAAGGACGCTGTTACTTACTTATACAAGTTTTACGCGAATTACGGTTTTGCAGACACGTTGTTGCCGCAAGAAGCCTCAATGTCTCACCGGTAGGATTAGTAAAATTGAAGAGTAGCCACAATATTAATTTATTTGGGTGGGAAGATTCTGATGATTCTCCTGTGTCGCAAGAAATCAGTGATGAAGTTGAGTCTTTGACTGCTGAATTTTCAGGAGAGGACCATAAAGTTCTGGACGAAGATGAACGCAACGAATATGTTGAGTTAGTACTAGCTGCGCTTGCGCATGCTGACCAATGACTGAATCAAGTACAAAAATAAAAAATACAACTAACAGAAATTTAAGGAGTTTGCTATGGATGGCCTAATGATGGATATTCCCTTGTCTTTGATCCATTTATTTGATCGTGCTGAAAGAATTTTTCCGGAAAAAACTATTGTCACTGCTACTCCAAGCGGAAGAGAACGACTCTCTTATAAAGATTGGGCAACTCGCACTCGGAAACTAGGAAGTGTCTTAGATCAACTAGGAATTTCTGCTGATGGCCGAGTAGCAACCTTTGGATGGAATACTTCTCGTCATCTCGAATTGTATTTCGCCCCACCTTGCAGCGGAAGAGTCGTTCATACTCTAAATATTCGACTTTTCCCAGATCAACTGTCTTACATCGTTGACCATGCTGAAGATGAAGTCATATTTCTCGACCACTCTGTTGCTAGTTTGATTTGGCCTTTGATGGATGGCTTCTCCACAGTTCGTCATGTGGTTTTGATGGACGATGGGGTGCCTGCTCCTGATGCGAGTGCTATCAGGGCAGAAGTCCATGACTACGAAGATTTATTGGCGGGAGTTGAACCGATTGAGTGGAAGCGAGTTCAAGAGAACCAAGCCGGTTCAATGATGTATACCTCTGGAACAACGGGAAATCCAAAAGGAGTGGTCTATTCACACCGTTCAATGGTTCTTCATACTTTTGGGGCAATGATGGCAGACACTATTGGAGTCTCTGAACGAGATGTCGTACTACCTGTTGTTCCAATGTTTCACGCTAATGCTTGGGGTTTCGCTCATGCCGCGGTTGCTACTGGGGCCACTATTGTTATGCCAGGAGCTGATCTCAGCGCACCTTCTTTAGCAGACATTATCGAAACAGAAAAAGTGACTGTCGCTGCTGGTGTTCCAACTATTTGGATGGGTGTCTTACCGGAATTAGAAGGAAAAGATGTTTCTGCTCTTCGTGCTATCCCTTGTGGAGGTTCAGCTGTTCCAAAAGTACTCTCTGAAGGTTTCCGTGAAGCCACCGGACTGCCTATTCTTCAAGCTTGGGGAATGACCGAGACAAGCCCTCTCGCTGCTGTTTGTAGTATCAAATCAACCCTAGATCATCTCAGCATCGAGGAGAAGGCTGATCTGCGTACTTCTATTGGCCTGATTTCACCTGGGGTTGATTTCCGTATTGCAGATGATGAAACCGATGAAGAGCAGCCTTGGGATGGAGAATCGCGAGGCGAACTTCAAGTTCGCGGACCTTGGGTAGCAAGAGAGTATTACAACGATGCTCGGGCGAACGAATCTTTCACTGCCGATGGTTGGTTAAAAACTGGGGATGTCGCTACATGTGACTCCGAAGGTTATATAAGGCTTGTGGACAGAACAAAAGACTTAATTAAATCAGGCGGAGAATGGATAAGTTCTGTTGAATTGGAAAATGAAATCATGGCTCACCCTGATGTTGCAGAAGCTGCAGTGATTGGTGTGACTTCCACCAAATGGGGTGAGCGAGCAATGGCGTGCGTTGTTACCGCTGAAGGTGCTTCATTAACCAGTAAAGATATTCTTGAGTGGCTTGATGGGCGCATTGTCAAATGGTGGATGCCGGATCGAGTTGAATTTATTGAAGAAGTTCCGAAAACTTCTGTCGGTAAATTCTCGAAAAAAACTTTACGGAGTCAGTTTGCTGACGTAGTTGTTGACTAAATTGGAATTAACTGTATTTGGATGATTGATTACAACATGTCATTCTTTATAGAATTGTGTTATTAATTTACTAGATTAAAAGTTGGGGAGATTTTTGTGGAATTATTCAATGAATGGCTTGGACCTGTTGGTGGCGGACAAGCGCTCGGACGCTACGCCCACTACTTGGCGGGTATCACCTGGATCGGGTTACTTTATTTCTTCAACTTCATCCAAGGAGCTGCTTTTGCAGAAATGGGTGAAGCAGCACGAGGTGAAGCACTTCGAAAAATTACTTGGCGAACTCTCTGGTGGTTCCGCTGGGCAGCAGCTCTCACCTGGGTCAGCGGTATCTGGATTCTCGCCCATCAAGAAGTCTTAAACAGCGGCGACTACTGGAGATCTGCCTCAGGTATGGGTATTGCCTTTGGAGTGGTCTTAGGTACCACAATGGCAGCCAACGTTTGGATGGTCATCTGGCCAGCGCAACAAATCGCTATCGGTTCTTCTGTCTCTGTTTCAGAAGGTGGAGAAGCAGATCCAGAAGCTCCAGGAGCTGCTAAACGTGCCGGTCGAGCAAGTCGTGTCAACACCTTGTTCTCTATTCCCCTCATCTTCTTCATGATGTGGCCAAGCCACTTTGGAGCACAATTTGGTAGCCCAGAAGCTAGTACACGAATAGTGATCTGGATCGTCTTTGGACTCATTTGGGCTGTTATGGAACTTTCTGCCGTAGGAAAACTAGGCGGGTACGACAGTGCGATAAATAAGATTGTTTTGGATAAGCATCAAGACACCATCAAATGGGGATTCGCCATAACTTTGGTTCTATACCTACTTTTTGAAATTCTTTAAGTAAAGCGTTGGAAAGATCCACTATTTAAGTGGGTCTTTCCGCGTTTAATACCTTTATTATTCTTAATTTTTTGCAATGATTAACCCCGATGCCGCAGTTCTAATTACTGGTGCCACCAGTGGACTAGGTAAAGAATGTGCCTTGGCTTTAGGTGCTGCTGGAAGAACAGTAATTGTTCATGGTAGGCGACATGACGCAGCTGATGAAGTTGTAAAACAAATACGTAAAAAAGGCGGCACTGCTCTGCCTTTTGTTGTTGATTTCAGTGATTTGAAAGCATTAGATAAAGCGTTTCAAAATTTTCCATCTTTGCCATTGCATGGAGTGATGGCAAATGCTGGTGTTATCTCGCGACGACCTAAAGTTTTAGGATTAAGTGCACAGGGGTACGACATGACCTTTGCAGTTAACGTTTTAGCTCATCAACTAATTTTGATGAAACTCTCTGACAGAGTTCTTGAAGGTGGGCGAATCATTATCGTTACCAGTGGAGTTCATGATCCAAGAAACCAGTTATCTCGTTTCGCTCGAATTTCTGAACCGAAATGGGTTGGTGCACAACATTTAGCACACGCTGATGAAGCTCCTCCTGAGCTAGATTTATCCAATGGATTCTTGAGGTATTCAGCGTCGAAGTTGTCAAATATTTTTCAAGCACGAATTTTGCAGGAGAAATTTCCTCACTTTGATGTATTTGCTCTTAACCCCGGTTTTATGGTCGACACAGATCTCATCCATGAAGTCCCTTCTTTTCTAAGACCTTTTCTTAAAAGCCTCGGTCGAATCATCACACCATTCGTAAAAAGTATGCGATTATCTTCAACTACTGCAAAAGATGTGCGGTCTCTACTGGAAAACCTTGATTGGAAAAATGGAGGGTTTGCTTATCTGGATGGCAATATTATTGAGTCTCCTTCTCCTAACGCTCTTCGCCACGATTTGGCTACAGAACTATGGAAGGATGCTTCCGAGATTGTAGAAAGTTCTATTTCTCTATGAGATGATGTTGTGTTGAAATTTTATTCAACCAGGAGTTGGGCTTCCATTCCTGCTTCACGATGACCGGCTATATCGCAGTAAAGGACATACCTGCCTGACTCTAGTGAAATTGACCCTGTAGACGTTTCACCGTTCTCTACTTCTAGAACCATTTCTCCTTCAAATCCTTCAATTAAGAGATTGTGTGCCTGGAAACCGTCTAGAACATACTCGATTTCTACCGAGCCAGCAGCGGCGGTATATCGATCTTTATCGAAATTTTGAGTGTCGTCTGCTACCACTCGCACAACTCCGTCTATTTGTTCGTCTGTTGACGGTTGTGTGCTGGTTTCACCGCCACAACTACTTAATACGAGAGTCATAGTTGACACCAGTAGGAAGATCTGAAGTTTCATGTTTTTAGTCATGGCTTAAAGGCTATCCATAGACAAAGATAGAGACATTATGAAAGTCGCTCTTCTTGTAAATCGTTTCGCTAAAGCGGGGCGGGCTAACAACTACTTAGAATTAGTTTTACGCCGCCTAAAATTCCATGGGCTTTCTCCTGATATCCTTTCACCCAGTTCGACTGATGAAGTGCAAAAAGAAATTTCTGAATCAATTGCAGATCGAATAATAGTAGTGGGCGGAGATGGATCTCTTCACTACGCTGCGAATGCTTTAGCAGGAACTGGACGAGCTTTAGGTCTTATTCCTTTAGGCACCGGCAACGATGCTGCAAGAGCTCTTGGGCTTTCAGACGGAAACTTAGATGATCACGTGGATAGGGCTCTAGATGAACCGCTTTCTATTGATTTAGTGAAAAGTGGCTCTGGTTATTTTGTTACTAGTTGCATCATGGGATTCCCATCAAAGGTGAACTTACGTTCAAATACTATGCGATTCCCTAAAGGAGAATTTCGTTACACTGTGGCTACTTTGGCGGAGCTTAAATCTTTGAAGTCTGACCGGTACCAACTAGAACTTGATGAGAGAAGTTTCGAGATAGAAGCAACAGCTGTTGTGGTCGCAAATACCTCTTTTTTTGGTGGTGGCATGAAGATATGTCCGGAGGCTAATCCTTATGATGGGATACTAGACATCTGCGTACTGGGAAACGTGAGTCGAATGAAGATACTTCATTTATTTACAAAGATTCGAAACGGATCTCATGTTCATGATCCAGAAGTTTCTCTTCATCGTTCTCGTTCGATAACTATAGAAGCTTGTGGTGAAGTTAGAGCAGATGGTGAATCTTTCAAGAGTCTTCCCTTAACAATGAAAGTTCAGCCCGATGCTCTTCTACTAGCAGGCGTACGACTAATCTGACTTTATGAGCGACTATCAAATAAAAATTACCTACTGTGTTCCTTGAGATTATTCTCAGCACGCCGTGAGCGCTGCTAACGATCTTCTCTCCAACTATCAACATGTCATCAAAGACCTTTCTTTACTTACAGGAGACAAAGGAATCTTTGATGTCGAAGTAAATGGGAACAAGATTTATTCAAAACATGAAACAGGAAGACACGCCGAACCTGGTGAAGTTTTAGAGATTTTCACTGGTCATGTCGGACCGGAAATTTTAATTTACGGTACATAGTTCAATAGCATTTCTTAGCTTTGGAGAGGTTAAGATTGAGGTGGTTAATGTTTTCTCTTAGTTGGGAAAATTGGGAAAATTTTTGAGGAGAAATTATGAATCTTGCCGATAGTGAAACCCTTGAGAACCTCAAGGCCGCCTTTGCAGGCGAATCTCAAGCTAATCGTCGTTATCTCTATTTCGCTAAAGTTGCGGATGTAGAGGGGTATCCAGATATTGCGGGGAATTTCCGCGACACCGCTGAAGGTGAAACTGGTCATGCACACGGTCATCTTGATTACATGAAAACAGTTGGAGACCCTGCTACTGGACTTCCAATTGGTGACACAGCAGAAAATCTTGCTGCGGCTGTAGCCGGAGAAACTCACGAGTACACCGAAATGTACCCAGGCATGGCGAGTACAGCGCGTGACGAAGGTTTTCAAGAAATAGCAGACTGGTTTGAAACTCTTGCTAAAGCAGAAAAAGCTCATGCAGGACGCTTTCAATCTTTACTGGATGAAGTCAACTAATAATTCTTTAGTACCTAATTTTTATGACTGGGCCCAGTTTCCATTAATGGTCTGTTTATGCGCACCTGTTGAGTTATGACTAAAAATATTTCTTACCATCCATCTTCAGGGCTTACTTATGACCCGGAAGATGATCTCTACTGGGATGCTTCAGCTTTAAACGCTGAGATTGAGAGAACTTTCGAAGTTTGTCATGGCTGCCGAATGTGTTTCAAATATTGCGATAGTTTCCCTTCTCTTTTTTCCTTTATTGATGATCTCCATGATGGAGATGTACGGAAAATTAGTGATAAAGAAACTGCTCAAGTGATGGATGAGTGTTTCCAGTGCAAACTTTGCGAAGTGCAATGCCCCTACACGGTTAGAGAAAACCATGAATTTCAACTTGATTTTCCAAAACTTGTGCATCGCTATAAGGCTCAAAGACACAGAATTCAAGGTTCAAGTTTGAGGGATCGTGTTCTTGGAGATCCAGACCGTGTTGCGCATTTTTCTCGACTGGCAAGTGGGCTAGTGAATTCTCTCAACTCGCGTAGTCAGATACATCGCTTTTTTTTAGACAAGGTTCTTGGCATTCACCCTAAGAAAGATCTTCCAAAGTTTTCTAAAAGAACGTTTACTCAATGGGCTCAAAAACGTGGTCTTATCCGCTCAGTTGAAGATGGTGAGGTAGTGATTTTCCCTACCTGTTATGTAGAGCATAATGAACCAGAAGTGGGACATGACACTGTTTTCGTGTTTGAAAAAAATGGGATTGACGTTACTTGCGACAAAGGGCTTGAGTGTTGTGGTATGCCTGCTTGGGAGTCAGGAGATTTAGAGACCTTCAGAGAAAAAGCTCGAAAAAACTTGAACCGACTACTACCCCACGTGCGAGCTGGAAAAAAAGTTGTCGCAATAAACCCAACTTGTTCAATGATGTTACGACAGGAATATCCAGAACTCGTAGCGGTTTCTGACCGTGAAGACGCAAAAACTCTTGCCCTAGCAATAACTGATCCAAGTGAGTTTTTATGGTCTATACGTTCAGAAAAACGATTCAACACTGACTTCAAGTCAACTCCAGAGACTGTGAATTATCATTCTCCATGCCATCTTCGATCTCAATCTGTCGGTTTTAAGGGTAGAGATCTTCTTCGTAAAATTCCTGGGGTTAAACCAACTACAACAATGGAATGTTGCGGTCACGACGGGACTTTTGCTATGAAGTCAGAAGGGTTTGAGGTTTCAGTTCGTGTGGGTAAGAAAGCTTTTGATGGAATGTCTTCTCAAGAAGCTACTGTTTGGGCCACAGACTGCCCCTTAGCGGCTCTTCAATTTGCTCAGCATGCCGGTAACCAGCCTTTGCACCCGATGACTATTTTGGCAAGAGCTTATGAACCTGATGGATTCCCCACTCTCTTAGAAAATGCAAAGGATTGAAGATGAACTCGGCACCTCATCACATCAAGCGAGAAGAAATAATTGATTACCAGACCTATTCGGAAATACGTGACGAGATGCGTCATGAAATAATGAAGGTCAAGGCTGTTAGACGAATCCACCTGGGTCAATATTTGACTTTTCTTTTTGAAAACCATGACACCATCAAGTATCAGATTCAAGAAATAACGCGTGCGGAGAAAATAGTTCGCGAATCTTCCATCCGAGAAGAACTCATTGTTTATAACGGCCTTCTTGGTGACAACGGTCAACTTGGATGTGCTTTACTCATTGAGATCGCTGAAGAAAAAGATAGAAAGCCACTACTAACTGCTTGGTTAGGGCTTCAAGAGCATTTCTATCTAATACAAGCAGATGGTTCTCGAGTCTATGCCGAGTATGACCCTTCTCAAGTCGGAGAAGACCGACTTTCTGCTGTGCAGTATTTAACTTTCTCGCTTGATTCTCCTCCTGTTGCTTTAGGTTGTGATTTTGAACCTCTTAGTGAAGAAATAGATCTATCTAAAGAGCAAATGGCAGCTCTCGCAGAGGATCTTTCTGCGACACAGATAGTATGAGTAGTGCGTAAGCCCAACCCTTAAAGAAACCCATTGGTGTAACCAGTGGGTTCTTTTATTTTTCACCTCAATTATGGTTTAGCGAAAATAGGATTAAGTGAATCACTTTTACCTTCAACCCAAACTCTTGAGGTAGGCCACAATGTTGGTTAAGTCATCATCACTTAACGATGGGTTTCCTCCACTTGGTGGCATTTGTAACCCAGTCGTATTCTCCGGATCTGATGGGCCTCGACCTGTTTTGATAAACGCAACAAGGTCTTCAGTGCTCTTATCGTTTATGAACGTAGTGCCCGCCAAAGGTTTTCCAACGCCTTCAATACCTTGAGCGTCAGGGCCATGACAGCCTACGCAAGTACTTGAGTATTTCTCTTCACCCGCAGTTAGTTGCCGAGAACTAACTTCAACTTCCTCTGAGTTGGTTGTCGCTTCCGTTGTTGAGGATGAACCTGTATTCACTGTTCCTCCTCCGCAAGCCGTTAACGAAAAAGTTGCTACTGCTATAAGAACAACCCACCTTGTTTTCATAATTTGACCTCCTTAATGGTCTTCATGCTCTATTTCTATTTCTTCGCTCTGTTCGGTCGCTGTAGACATATCTTCCATATGGTTTGATATTCCTAATGCCCCGTTATGGAAAGCTTCACCCAAGTCACTCCAAGTCATGACATCTGATCCGGATTCGTTGACATGTTCGCTTGCTGCTTCATATTTAGAAAAAGCCGCTACTCCCCAACCCATAGGTGTCAAATGGTGAGAGTTGAAAACATAAAAAGCTTGATCTGCGGGTACCGCTTGGCGTGTGTCCCAATCAAACACCCACATCAAGCCAGTTGCTTCTTGATGTTCTACCCAAGAAAGTAGCCCTCCAATATCGTCAAAAACTTTTGGAGTGCCATCGTTTAGCCTCAGAGCAGCAGCAAATGTGACGTCATCTATAATCATTCCGCACTCAGCACACACTGATCGTCCTTCAAGAATTTCTGGTACTCCTTCTTGGGGTGTAGTTGAACAACTAAAAGCGAGGCTTGTCATCAGCAGAGGCAAAATCCATAATATTTTTCTCAGTCTCATATTTGATCCCCTCTCCTAAAGATCAGACCTGCAGCCAATGAAGAAAAAATCATCCAGCCAATCAGTACTCCGATCGCTAAAAACGCAACAGTTGATCCGAACGAGTTCACGGCATATATCCCTGCTGGACCAAGCACGTCTAACGATCCATCTAGAACCACCACTGACGCCAGTCGAAAAGCTTCAATTGGATTAATAACTGCAGTCAAGAAAAGAAGTTCGACGGGCAAACGGGTAGCGACTGTGGATCCCATGATTCCTAAATCTCCTAGAAATACCAGAGCCATCCACACAAATAGAGCAATCCCTAAAGCTGTCGAAGCACGGCGGGTAACGACAGAGATGCACATACCTAAAGCGAGCGTTGTTAGAGCAAGTAGCCAAGACAGCCCCGCCAATTTCAACAACACTCCCACTTCAATCGGAGTATCTCGTAAAGCACTAAATAACCCTGCAGCTCCAAATCCAGCCACTACTGCTGCGAATAGCGACCCTGCTAAACCTAAGAACGTGCCAAATAAGACTTCAAGACGACTTACCGGATGGCAAAGCAAAAACACTAAAGTTCCAGAGTCTCTTTCCCCTGATATATAGCGAGCCCCTAAAGTCAAAGTCATTAGCGGCACTACCAATTGCACCAGGACCACTAAGGAAGCAGCCGTACGGCCAAACCCTTTTGATCCAGTAAGAGTCTGATTCGGTACCGCCGCTATTGTGATCGCGACCGCGAGAGCCATAAATCCGATGCAATATAGCCAAAACCACCGGTCTCGTCTTGCCTCTCTGATCACTTTTTTGGAAATAGTTCTCACTTGATTTAAAGAAAAAATTGAAAGATTATTTGTTCTCGTCTTCATCTCCACACCTCAAAATCCATAATTTCAAAACTGGCCTTTTGTAAATGATTCAAAACAGATGCTTTGTCATCTTTGTCAACGTTGACAAGTAGTCCATAACCATTGAGTTGCGCCTCAAAGCCTTCAAGTATCAAGGTTTGTAAAGCTTCCGTAATCTCGTCTGGGCGTAGAACTACATGAAGCCATGAAGGCAAGTTTTGACGGGAAGAAAGGTCTGCTGGTGAACATTCATCAATTATTTGGCCATCCTCTAACGCCAATACACGATCCACCAACATCCCTACTTCTTCAACGCGATGAGAAGTAATGACTAGTACTCGATCAGGGCCGCGGAGCGAGTCCAACAATGAGACCATTTGGCGACGAGAGTCCACATCCAGAGAGGAAGTTGGTTCATCTAGTAACAAGATTGGTGGATTCCCAAGCAAAGCTACCGCCATACCTAAGCGTTGTTGCATGCCCCCTGATAACTCTCGGACCTTTTTTCCTTTTTGGTTTCCAAGCGAAACCAGATCTAAAGTCTGCGATACTTGGTCTTGGCTAATATGCCGTAGTTGAGCCGATAAGTTAAGCGTTTCTGCAACTGTAAGATCCCCATAAAAAGTGACCTCTTGGGGGACATAACCAACTATGGAACGTGCATCCTTTGGGTACCGTTGGATATCTAACCCATTTAGTTCAATAGATCCTTCATAGTTTAGAAGCCCTAAAATGCACCGAATAATGGTGGTTTTACCCGCTCCATTTGTTCCCCATAGAGCAACTGCCTCTCCGGCGTCAATAGAGAAACTTATGTTATTTAGTACCACATTTTTTTTGAATTTCTTTGTGAGACCTTCTATTTGAATCATCAGATCACCTGTGAGGTCTTTAAAGGTTTTGACTTGAAACGATCATTAGTCATGATTAGTGCCGCAAGAATAAGAAATAGTGTTGAAAATAGGATCAAAGCAAAACGGGAAGAGCTCGGAGCTGGAAAGGGAGTTGGATTGAATTCTGGTAATTCAATTAGAGGTGATTCATCAATGAGTATTGGATCTGCTCGCAGATGGGGAAAAGCTTGACTGGCCATATCTATAAATAGAGCTGCTGGCGTGCCATTAAAGAAAGATAAAGATGGATGACGCTCCACCAAGTTGAAGAAAAGGTTGTCTATCTGGTAGGCGATGTCTCCCACACCATCTTCATTGGCATCAAATCCAGCAAAATCACTCCAGTAATTTCCTACCCCGTCATCAGCCCATGAGTTATCGCCGAGGCCCCCTGTGCCATCTGATGCTGCCTGTTTAGCGTTGTCAAGAAAAGCGTTACCCGTGAACGTGTTTCGAGCCACGGTTGATCCCAGTAGAACTCCTATGTCGTTGAAAGCAAATACGTTGCCGTCAATGAGATGAGTCACTCCAACTCTGCTTGGTGAATTATCAGCATAAAAACCAGATCTATTTTCTGTGAATCGATTGCCTTGAACGAGGAGCCCATCAACGTCTTTTATGCCTAATCCGTAACCACTTGGCCCTTTATTGTTGCGGAATATGTTATTCAGCACCGTCAGGTCAGTGCTGTACATTAAAAAAGCTCCGACTGAATTGTTCTCTAGAAGATTTCCCTCTACTAACGCTTCGTCGGAATACATGAAATGTAATCCGTAACGACTATCTGTCACATGATTGCTGCGCACTGTCACCCGGTCTGTGAACCAAAATACTGCATCTCTACCGTTATGCATGTAGTTGTTTTCCACTACTGCATCTTCGCTTTGCCAGATACGTATGCCGTCTCCTCGTCTCGCGATGAATAAATCCATACCGCCTATTTCATTTCCGCTAATGAGTGCTCGATCTGCGTGACGTAGGAATACTCCGAAAAGAACACTTTCAAACTTGTTGTTTTCTATTCGAATATCTGGCGTGAACTCTGAAGAAATTCCTGAATTCTCTTGATCAAGACGAGTGCCACTGTTACGAATGATTAAACCGTTAAGAGTTACTGCAGAACTCTTAACTGTGATTACAGAGCCTTCTCCTCCACCATCAATAATCGCCTCGCCGCCACCTATCAATGAGAGAGGTTTGTTAATCAAAACGCCTCCTTCCCATACCCCTGGCTCTAAAACAATTACGTCACCTGGTTCTGCCTTATCTATGAGTAGTTGAAGGTCTCCTGGCTGTAAGGTCGCTTCTGATGACTCGGTTCCCATCACTAAACCGAAAAATACGAAAGTTAAAACGAGTGTCAGTTTTCGCAGATTTTTCATAAAGATTTACCTGACATTTGAGGTATTTCTTTTTTAATCAAAGGACGGTATGCCCGACGGTGAACGATCAAACCCATTGTTGCAAACACTGATGCTACTGTTGCCAGTAAGAGGCCAAGGCCAGGCCAAGCCATAGTCTCAAATTGAGCAATTTTTCCCGGACCAAATAAACGTGGTGTGAACTCCCCTACAGCATTAGCTAAAGGAGCTCTCGGATCTAGGCTGTGACCATAATGCCAGAGCCAGAATTGAAGGTCTGCCAACATAAAAGCTGGAAATAAAATGGCAGGTACAACAAATAGCAACACCCAGCGAGAATGAATATAGAGACCTGCAAGCAAAAGACCAGTCAAAACCAAAATTCCGGCGACAGAGAGACTCCGCTCAAGCACTGCTCCGTCAGCGAAAGAAGAAAGGCCGATGTAATGATTCAATCCTTCTAATTCGACTACATCCCCTTCTAGTCTGTTAACCCACGCAGTTATTCTCAAACCACTTGGAAACTGTGGAGCTACTAAACGTAACTCCCAATAAGGGAGCAGTATTGAGACTCCTAGTAGGAAAGCCGAAAGAGAAAAGAGCTGTTTTGGTCGTTTATAAATACTGTCTTCACCAATTGTTCCTAGTTCAGATGTTCGCGGGCCGAGGATCGACCTTTTAAAACTTTTTTTCACTAATTTTTCCATCGTTCTTTATTATTAGAAACGAGGATTATTCCTCTGGTTCTACTAGGAAATATCCGGCCATCTCAAGATGCAATGCTGAGCAGAACTCTGTGCAGTAATAAGTGAAAACTCCATCTTCCGTAGCATCAAATTCCACTGTGGCTGTTTCTCCAGGTTCCAAACTCAAATTGATGTTGTATCCCGCTATAGCAAATCCGTGGGTGGCGTCTTCTGACATTTCTACGTTGGTCAGATTCCAAGTGACATGATCCCCTTGGCGAACTTCAACTCGTTCAGGAGTGAAATGGCTACGAACTAACGTCATATTGACGGTTACGTTGTCTCCGTCACGAATAACCCCTTCCGTTCCTATCTGTGGGGCATCTGGATCAACTGCCATAGTTGATGGGTCCCAACCCACTTCTGGATAAACGGTATATGGGCTTAGCTTGTCGGCTTTAATAATTTGGGCATAATGAGGTTCACCATTGCCGACTGGCATGTCGTAAAGCAGTTGCATCTGATCCCCTGGCTGACTGATATCAACTAATTGGAAATTCTGCGGATACAACGGTCCTGGGTGGAAGAAACGATCTAGCGACCATTTGTTCAACGCCACTAAGTATTTACCATCAGGGGAAACTGTGTCTCCTTCTGCCGTTACTAAATGGCCGATGTTGTAATGAATATCGAGTGTTCCTTCGAGTTTCCATCCATCCTCTCGGTAAGGGTCACCTAAGCTCCACCGAGCCACATCTGAATCTAGAAACAAACTTGTATATGCATAACCTTGGTCATCGAACTGGGTATGCAGTGGACCTAACCCAACCTCTACTTGAGCTTCTACAACCTGATCAAAATCTAAGAGTTTGACTCCGTAGTCATCTGTACCGATACCGCCTGCGGCAATTGCTTCTTGAATTTTTTCAAATGAATACACAGTCACATGAGGATCCAGTTTTCCTGAAACAACGATGTAGTCGCCGCCAGGAGCTATGTCTACCCCATGAGGGCTTTTAGGCTCAGGAGTAAAGAAAAGTAGATCTTCTTCTACCGCCGTATCTAACGTAATCATGGGAAATCCGTTGACTTCAACAGTGTTTCCTGCTGCTGCTACTTCTACAGCTTTTTCTAAATTGATGATGTGCAAGTAATCGTTTTCACCGGCACTAACCCCTGATTCAAATGGCTCTGAACCTTCTGGATCATCAGGGTCCATTCCTGTAGCCATTTCAACATTGATTGAATTACAAAATACCCATCCTTGAGAAACTTTTTTACCAGAATCACACACATCTTGCCAATAAGGAGGAAGCTCTATAGCAAACGATGCGTTTTCGTTGATGCGACCGGCTGATCGATCAAATTTCCAGAAAGTGATCATTCCGCGATATTCCGTAGAGAAGTCATCCAATGGGGCGTAATCCCAAGCCAACGGAGCAGAATACTGGCCACCCTCAATAACCCACTCAGTATCTGGAGTCACAAAAGTGCCTCCGTGATCATTGACCGCCAACGGGTTCTTCAATGTTTGTTTCGTTTCAAAATCTCTCAGATCGATAACCGCTACTCGAGCATTAGCTTTGTCATTGATAAAGAGGAATTGTCCGTCATAATCCCCGGCTGTTTCTGAAAGAGCCGGATGGTGAGTATCTCCCCAAGTCAATTCATTGTCACCAACTTTGCCGGATTCAAATAAAGCATCATGACTTTCATCTCCGTATCCATACCCCTGCCAAGGCTCCGGAGTGAAGACCCCAATTGTTTTAAGAAGGCGCATAGAAGGCATACCTATAACAAAAACTTGTCCACCATGTCCGCCTGAAGCAAACATGATGTATTCGTCAATTTGGCCACTTGGGGTGTACGTCATCAAAGCTGCGTTGATGTCACTATCGCTAAGACCGCGCTCAATTGCTATATCTAAAGCCCCTGACGACACCGAAGAACCACCATTTGAACCGGTGCTACAGGCCGCAGATAAAATAGATAGAGATGAAATTACTGCAACTATAAAAATGGAACGCTGAAAGCGACTCATGAATATCTCCTCACTTTGATTTTGAATCAACCGACAATTTCATGATGGCAATAATTCAAGGGAAGTAATCGGGTCAAAGGTCCCAATCCAGCAGTGAAGTACGACACAGGGACTTAAGTCCTATCTTGTGAAAGGAAAATGGTGAAAGCGTTCGAAGAGCAAGTCTGGATCCTTGTGTCACAGGGGAAGGATCAAGGACCCAGACAAACCAAGTATTAACCAGAGAGTGTCTCCCTCAGTATTCTCTGCCTGCGATCAGGACCTTTCCATGCATCACGAACTGCTTTTGTGACGTTCTCTCGAGTTAACGGCGAATAAACAAAAGTTGTGCCAAGAAGAAGGCCTAAATGATAAGTGTCCTTTTGTTCAGTTATCTCAACCACAATGGGGACACGAGGATTGGATAATTTTATTTCTTTAAGAATGTGGCGACTACGTTGACTATTTAAATCAAGTGAAAAGAAAATCACATCAGCTTCTTCAACGGCACCACAACCTTTTGAGACCTCTAAAGGACAAGGAAGATCTCTTTTTGAACTAGACGAGCAACTGACTGCATTAAACCCTGCTGAAATTAAAACTCTGCTTATATCGCGTCTTGTCTGTTCATCCTCTTCTTCAACAAGAATCCGAGGCGACTCCAGAGAATTGAAACTTGGTGCCGCAATTACCTCTTCAATTAATTCTCCCATGACAATCCTCCTAGTCAAATATTGCGGCTTAAGCATTTTTAGATATAGGGGCTTAGGTCCTCATTATTGAACAACTAGTTCACCGACCATTCCTGCATCGCGATGCCCAGGAATAGTGCAAAAGAAAACATAAGTGCCTTCTCCTAACATGACTTGATCAGAGTCTGACTCTTCAGGAAGAGCTGTGAGGTGAAAATCCTCTATTCCTTCAATTTTTAAGTCATGGTAGATGGCACCTTTGTTGAGCAACGTAATAGATACTCCGCCTTCTTCGTTTGATATTTCAGAAATTAGTGGGTCAAAAGAGAATTCAGTAGCCACAATAACTTCTCCTTCATCTGGTAAAGAAGAACTTGATTTATTTTTGTTAGATATCCATAAAAACAATATGGCTATAACCACACATCCGCCAAGTAAATACAGGGCTCTCTTCGATGGAGAAAAAGAGTTGAGAGAAGACTTTCCTTCGCGAAGGTTCCGACGATACTGAGCTCTGCTTTTTGAAGTCATGCTTCTAGAACGCTAAGTAGAGAGCTGAAGAAGGTTTAGTGTCTAAGGTCCTGAATATTCAATAGTAGTAAACCACTTCTCTTCTCTATCTCTTCTCTTATTTATCTAATTTGAGGACTTATGTCCCTACTAAGAAATCAAAAACTTCCTTACCGTTTTATCTAGGAAAAGTTGAAATTTACTTTTAAGAATTTTGGGTTTTATCCAGAAGGAGAATTATGGACTCTCAAACAGAACTTCGCTTTGTGAACAAAGAAGGTGCTCAGCGCTTGCGTACTGTTGCTGTGTCTATTTTGGTATCGCTACTGGCGCTAACGATTCTCATCACTGCTACCTATTATTTGATCATTCCAGATCATGGGTGGATAAGTGCTCTCGGGGTGGGATTCAGTACTTCCCTATGGCTTTGTGTCTTCGTGGGGGCTGTGGCGGGAAATGGGATCCATGAGATACGTCGTGAGAAGTCAGAAATTAAAGAAGAACCAGAGCTAGAACCTCCTGCACCAACACAAGCTAAGCGCCGTTTCTCGATGGCCTCGAATGATTCTGCATCTGGAACGGAATGAGTGGTCTTCTCTGACAAAATTCCGCCTTTACTTATGATTACTTTATTGAAACATCAACAGTTGCAAGAGATTAGAGTGGCTCTATGAGAGTGTTTCTTCTTGATGATCATGAGATCGTTCGACATGGTCTCATCGCTGTTATAAATGCGGAACCAGATTTAGAAGTCGTGGGTGAGGCTGGAACTGTAGCTGAAACTTTAAAAGTGGTAGGCGAATGCAATCCTGATGTGGCGGTTCTAGATGTTCGGCTTGGAGATGGCTCTGGGGTGGAGGTCTGCCGTGATATTCGTTCCACTTATCCTGATGTTTCTTGTCTTATTCTTACCTCCTTTGAAGATGACCAAGCTTTAGTTGAAGCTAGTTTGGCGGGGGCTGCAGGTTACGTTCTTAAACAAGTTAAAGGCAGTGAACTTTTAAGTTCGATTCGTTTAGTGGGGACAGGGAGAATTCTTTTAGATCGTGCTACTGTGCGTCTTGCTTTACGTCGGTTGCGAGAGTCTGGTGAGTCTGTAGTTGGAGAATTATCAACTCAGGAACGGCGAGTCTTTGAACTGATCGGCGATGGTCTATCTAATCGAGAGATAGCAGAAGAAATGTTTCTTGCAGAAAAAACTGTGAAGAATTATGTAACAAGTATTTTGCGCAAACTTGGCATGCAACGGCGCACTGAAGCTGCAGCGTTTGCTGCTCGGCTTGAAGAGCGCCGAGGAAAATAACCTCAACTCTCTCCTAAAAGAGGAACAGACCAGTTGATCACTGTCCCTCCTCCTGGGGCGCTGACGACAGAAAAAACTCCACCTTTGTTTTCAGCTCGATCCGATAGATTAGCTAACCCGCTACGGTGGCTCAATTTTTTTGGAAGGCCTCGCCCGTCGTCCACTACTTCTATAGTGAGTTTGTCGTCAACAGTTATGCTCAGATTAATTGTTGTTGCTTCCGCATGTCGTGCAACATTAGTAATTGATTCTCGTATTACCGCTAAAGCCTCGTTCACTAGGTCGTCAGTTACAGCAGTGTCTAACGGGCCTACAAAATGACACTTTGGTTTAACACCGAGAGAATCTCTAAGGTCATTCATCAAATTTACTGTCTGGCTGCGTAGGCCCTCTTCACTATGAACTGGTGAGTTGAGGTCATAAATAACTGATCGGATAGTTCGAGTTGTCACGTCTAAATCATGAACTATCTGGGATAGACGCAACGAGACCTTTTCTTCGACATCAGGTTGTAAAGCTTGTAGAGCTAGGCCTGCAGCAAATAGTTCTTGAATAACTGTGTCGTGAAGACCTCGTGCTATCCGCTCATGGTCTTCGGCACGGTCAGTACGACGGCGTGCTTCTTCTAACTCTCTTTCGGCGTTTAACCAGCCGCTCATATCGCGTATTGCCGCGATGGTAAAAGAGGCTCTTCCGAGAGGAGCCAGACTCACATGAATCGGGAAGACTTCACCTATAGCAGTGAGTCCCTCTAGACGCTGACCTGTACCCATTGGCCGAGAATGAGGGGCTTCTTCATAGGTTTCTCGGTATTCGCTATGAACAGCTCTTCTGCTAGGGGGAACAAGATCTTCTACAGAAAGTCCCATCATTGAATCTTGTTCATAACCAAAAAGATTGTGTGCAGCTGGATTAGCTGCAACTACGTTTCCTCCTGCTTCAACCAAAATCAACGCATCAGGAGAAGTTCCCCATAACTCTTCTGCTGTTAATGGAAGGAACTTAGAATTGTCGCTCATAAGAAGATGTTAACTTCCTTCACTTACTCTTTAACACTGCGAGAATGTCTTTTTGCTAGCCCTTCCACCACTTCCGAGTTTGGAAGCATGGTAAGAGCCGTGGGAGGTAAATAAATCTTTCGATCCCTAGATCCTCCGCCTACAATAATTTCATCACATTCCATTACATAACTATCAATCCATAAAGGAAGAGTCTTTGGTAAGCCAAAAGGGGTGATCCCTCCTAACGTTTGTGACGTGATTTGCATTGCCTCTTCTGCGGAAGCAAAAGAAACTTTTCTCACTTCTAACTTCTTCTTTACTTTCTTGTTTACATCAATTCGTGTTGATGCAAGAGCTAAACAAACTGCATACTTTTTTGGTTCGCTCTTTCCAACAACCAGAATGGCATTCACTGATTCTTCTATTTGGTAGCCGTAATGTTCACAAAAACTAGCAGTGTCAGCTAAATCAGGATCACAATCAATTATTTCGTATCCAACACCTGTAGAAATGAGTGATTCAAGGACAAGATCTGACATTAGCAACTCAGAATTTTTCTTTTAATTCAGTGAGCGAGTCCAAAACACTCATCACAGGTTCAGTTCCTTCTGGAGGTAAGCCGAAAACAACTCGATTAATACCAGCGTTCATTAGTTCTTCTAACTGACTTAGGTCAGTTGGTGCACCATAAATTGATATTTCTACTTCTGCGGGGTCTCGCCCTGCTTTTTCACAAGCGACGTTTCGGTCCTCTATCCATCCATGTGGATTGAACTCTCCTCGTCCTGCAATTGGAATCCATCCATTTCCATAACGAACTGCACGATTGAGCCCACCTGGTAATACACCTCCTACATGTATAGGCGGATGAGGTTCTTGCACAGGTTTAGGGTTAGAGATTATGGGTGAAAAATTGACTTGACTGCCGTGATACTCCGCTTCTTCATTTGCCCATATTGATTTCATTGCCTCAATTCGTTCACGCATTAGCCCAAATCTTCGACTTGGATCTGTCCCATGGTTTTCCATTTCCTCGAGGCTCCAACCAGCACCAATTCCAAAAAGGAACCTTCCATTAGAGAGCACATCAAGGGTAGCTACTTCTTTCGCGGTCTGGATTGGATCACGTTGTATTACTAAAGCTATGCCTGTCGCTACTTTAAGCCTTTCTGTTACCGCTGCTACTGCTGACAAAACCACAAATGGGTCCATCGCGTCGTAATACATCTGTGGGAGAACTTCTCCTCCAGGCCATGGTGCAGTTCGATCCTTAGGTATGTGACTATGTTCTGCTACCCAAAGTGATTCAAACCCACGTTCTTCAAGCGCTGCTCCAAGAACAGTAGGAGGAATGCTGTATTCACAGGGAAAAATGGTTACACCAAAATCCATTGAAGCTCCTTAAATGCATCTAGGTTCATACTTGTTATATAGCACTTTTAGTACTTTTTCCTAACTGTGCTTTGAATTCAAGGATAATGACCATTATTATCTATATATGTCCTTAGAAACAACGATCGAAGCCGCATCAGACGATCTGGAAAACACTGAGCTTTCTGATCGCCTTCTAGTTGCTGCTGCTGCTCTTTTCGCAGAAAAAGGATACGAACAAGCAGGAGTAGCTGAAATAGCTCGACGCGCTGGTGTTACTACAGGAGCTATCTACAGTCGGTATACAGGAAAAGCAGACCTCCTTCAGGACGCTGTCAAAAATCATGCCCCTAACGAAGTCTCCCAATTACTCAGAGCAGAAAATAACGATCAATCACCAGAAGATATTTTGGCCGACATGGGAGAACATCTTTTAGATGACCTTGATGAAAATCGTGGCATTTTTATAGAAGCTCTTACTGCGGCAAGACGTGATCCCGAGTTAGCGAATGTTTTACATCAGGTAGCTGCACATGAAGCTGAACAGGTTGCAAACATTGTCAAAGCTGCACAAGAGTCTGGAAGTATTGATCCAGATTTAGACAACCTCGCTCTTGTTCGCCTTGCACATGCCATCGGCTATGGCATGAACGTAACCCGACTACTAGGCCTAGAGCTCCCAACTAATGACTCTTGGACCGATGTGATAAGTCGAGTGATAAATAGTTTCGCCCCACCAAATAACAATAATTCTGAAATGATGGAGAACAATAATGACAACCACTGAAGACTCTTCAAATGAAACCTTTGACCTCGTTGAATACGCCAACGATCCAGAACGGATTGGAGAAATATCAATTTGGAATCCAGATGTAAGTTCCTTAATACATACTGTGGAAGATAATTGTGATGCCATCTTCACCTGGGGTTACAACAAAGGAGAACGTAAACCTCTCGACAAACTTTACGAAAAAGCTAAAACATCTCAATGGAACGGACAAACTGATCTAGATTGGTCCATAGAGGTTGACCCAGAAGAGCTTGCAAGCGCGGGAACCCGTGACCCTCTGGAAATGAGTTACTTCGCTGACAATCCAGAATCTCCGCTCCATAAATTCAACGAAAAAGAATGGCAACAACTGGGTATAGAATCCATGAACTGGAGCCTTTCTCAGTTCATGCATGGCGAACAGGGTGCATTACTTTGTACAGCAAAAATTGTTGAAACTGTGCCGTGGATTGACGCTAAATACTATGCATCCACTCAAGTAGTTGATGAAGCTCGACATGTTGAAGTATTTGCTCAATACCTTGATTCGAAACTTGGAGGGATCGGATACCCCGTTAACCACCATTTAGGACTTCTACTTGACGACATCCTCAACGACAGCCGCTGGGATATCACCTACCTTGGTATGCAAATCATGGTCGAAGGACTTGCTTTAGCAGCCTTTGGTTTCATGCATCAAACAACAGAAGAACCGCTACTTAAAAAGCTGCTTCGCTACGTTATGAGCGACGAAGCTCGACACGTAGCATTTGGTGTTCTTTCGTTGAAAGAAGTTTACGAGGATATGACTCACGCGGAATTAAGAGAACGGCAAGAATTTGCTTTCGAAGCTGCTCTTAGGATGCGTGACCGGTTCATGCGTCAAGAAGTTTGGAATCGTATGGGAGTTGACACCGAAGAAATGGTTAAGTTCCAATTAGCTATGCCAGAAGAGCTTCGTGTTTTCCAACGCATGCTGTTTTCCAAAATTGTTCCTAACTGTAAAAAATTAGGGCTGCTAGATGCCGGCGACGGTTGGCTACGCGATCGATTCACCGATATTGGTGTTATTGAATTTGAGGACTGGATTGACACTGGAGAAGAATATGCCGACCTTGATGAAGTAGCTAAAGATCGAGAAGCACAGGAAGCTAATTAATTCATAAATTCAAGATGGAATCTGAAGCCAGTGCACTCCAGTTAGAGCGACGAGAAGAGCGGCGCATTGTCGCCCCTTACCGAGATCGACTCGAATTCCGAATCATCTCTGAGTTTCTAGTCTCTTACGCTCTTTGGATCACTGTTTTTATTGTTGGCTTGAATGGCTCGTTACCTCTTTGGGTTGGATTTCTGCTTAGTGCTGCGATTTCAGCAACCTTTTACATGCCTTTACATGAGGCAACTCACGGAAATATCTGGGGTTCTCATAAAAGAGGAAGATTTCTTGAAGACTTCATTGGATACGCAAGTTCTGGCCCGTTAGCGGTTGAGTATTGGTCTCATCGAGCCAGCCATATGCGTCATCATGCCTATACGAATGATCCCGATCGTGATCCAGATTTTTTTATCCAAGGCCCTTTACGTGAAGTCCCTCTTGTGTGGTATTCAACTGTTTTAATTCACACACTGTTACCGCTATTTATCTTTGTTCCTCCTGCCCGCCGTTTACTTCCAAAGAAAGCTCGTAAAGAAAATACTCGTCGACTAGATAGCACTGTTTCTGAATCTTCTAGTGAAAAAACACCCGCTACTGCTGATGCTTCTAAACAACTACAGGAAGGGAAAAAGGAGCTTAGATACTGGGGAATAACAACTTCTTTACTTCTCGTAGCTTTTATTTTCGGAAAAGGTTTAGAGGTTTTTCTTCTCTGGTATTTACCAGCAAGACTAGGTGTGTGCTGGCTTGCTTTAGTCTTTGCTTGGTTTCCGCATCATCCTGCAGAAAAAACTGGTCGTTATCTAGATACCCGTGTAGCGGTTTTTCCTGGCTCTACTTTTTTAATACGCGGACACGACTACCATGCTTTACATCATCTCTTCCCTCGAGTGCCGCACTATAGGCTTCCAAAGTTATGGAAAGTTATAGGCCCTGAGATGACTCGAAAAGGTGTTCGAACAGAAGGCCGAGCAAAAGGCTCTACTGGACCCATTATCTGGTAATCAAACAGAAAATTCCATCATCTAGTAACCATTTCCAGCTTTTTCATGATGACGAATCACTTCTTCTATAACGAAGCGTAAAAATTTCTCAGAGAATACAGGATCAAGACCAGCTTCATTGGCTAGTCGACGAAGGCGTTCGATCTGTTCAGATTCACGATCAAGATCTGCTGGAGGTAATCCGACTTTTGCTTTGTAATCTCCTACCTTGCCAGTGACTTTGAATCTCTCAGCTAACAGCAAAATAAGTGCTGCATCAATATTGTCAATACTGGAACGAAATTCATCAAGGGTTTCGTCACCTTGCGTACTCATAAGCTGCCTTTCTGTTTTTTACTTACTCCAGCGTAGACCCAACATGGCCGAGGCCACACGATAGGACTACTGTCTCGTTTATCAATTAAGCATCTAGTAAGGATAAGAACTGTGGAGATACCACTAACTATTGCAGATTATTTAGACCGAGCCGAACGAGTTTATGGTGATCGCGTTGCAATCATCGATGAACCTGACCAGCCTGCTCCCCCATTACCTGATATCACCTATAGTCGGCTTGCTGAACTTTCACGAGGTATGGCTACTGGTTTTGATGAATTAGGACTTGAAACTGGAGCACGAGTTGCAATGGTTTCACATAATGCAGCACGACTTCTCGTTTTCTTATTTGGCAGCAGCGCCTATGGAAGAGTCGGAGTTCCAGTCAACTTTCGTTTAAGCACTCCTGAAATTCAATACATTCTTGATCACTCTGGAGCAGAGCTTCTGTTCATTGATCCGGAATTAGCTGATCAACATGGTTCTTTCAATGTTAAGCATCAATTCGTGGTCGGACCTGAGTCAGATCAAATCTTCATTGAAGGGGGCGTGCCTAAACCTTGGACTCCCGATGAGTCTGCTACTGCCACAATCAACTACACAAGTGGCACGACTGCACGTCCCAAGGGTGTGGAGATGACACATCGCAACATCTGGCTTAACGCTTCTATTTTTGGTTGGCAAGCAGGAGTTTCTGATCGAGACGTTTACCTACACACATTGCCGATGTTTCATTGCAACGGATGGGGTATGCCCTATGCCATGACTGGTATGGGCGGTAAACATATCGTGCTTCGACAAGTTAACGGCCAAGAAATTCTTGAACGGATTCAAAAACATGGAATTACTCTGCTTTGCGGCGCGCCAGCAGTCATTACTGCTGTTCTTGATGCGGCAGCCGATTGGGATGGAGAAATTCCAGGTGCAGGCCAAATGCGTATCGTGGTCGCTGGCGCTCCCCCTCCAACTCAATTAATTGCGCAAGTTGAAACTGAACTGAATTGGGAATTTATCCAGATTTACGGTTTGACCGAAACCGCCCCTCTTCTAACTATGAATAGGAGCCGTTCTGAATGGGATCATCTTGACCCTTACGAGAGAGCAGTCAAGCTTTCTAAAGCTGGGGCACCCGCTTTAGGAGTAGAACTTTCCACAAGTAGTAGTGGAGAGCTTTTAGCTCGTTCAAACCATGTTCTCAAAAGTTACTGGAGCCAACCTGAAGCAACGGAAGAAGCTTTAGCTAATAACTGGTTCCACACAGGAGACGGGGCGACAATAGGTGACGACAACTATGCGACTATCACCGATCGAAAGAAAGACGTAATCATCTCAGGAGGAGAAAACGTCTCTTCTATTGAGGTGGAGGACGCCTTGTTCTCACACGCGGCAGTAGCTGAAGTTGCCGTCATTGGTGTCCCGGATGAGAAATGGGGTGAAACAGTAAAAGCTTTAGTAGTTGTTACTGATGACTCAGTGTCCGAGCGAGAACTTATTGACCATTGCAGAGAACTTCTAGCCCACTATAAATGCCCAACTTCGGTTGAATTCCGTGACGAACTTGCCCGTACCGCCACAGGCAAACTTCAGAAATATAAACTTCGGGCCCCTTACTGGGAACACATGGATCGTCAAGTCAATTAGAAAACTAGCCGAAACAGACAAAAGATGAATGCATCTCAAACTTCTTCACCGCGTGTATTCATGTGGGTAGTTAAGACTCTTCTATTTCTTTGTCTCTTGATCGGACTTGTGTTCCCTGATTTACCCGGAGTAATAGGCAAAGGCTGGTCTGAGCGTGCTATCGGATATCCAATCTCTGCTCTCATCGTCCCTTTAATCTGGTATTTATCTGGAAAGAAAAAAACTTACCCCCATTTGGCAGACGGGTTGTTGGTTACACCTTTTGTTTTAGATTTAGGGGGAAATCTTGTTGACTTTTATACCAGATTTCAAAATTTTGATGATGTTTTACATTTCGTAAATTGGGTGTTTCTTGTAGCCTCTCTTATTTTCTTCTTCGCTGAATCTGGTTTACCTAAATGGAATTTACGTCTCCTAGGGTTGGGGTTTGGGGCTACAGCCATCATCTTGTGGGAAGGTGTGGAGTGGATAATTCAGGAGATGGGCACCACAGGGCTTCAGTTGACCTATGACGACACAATAAGTGACCTTTTACTCTCAACTTCTGGCGGGGCATTAGGTGCACTAATCGCAACGCATTTCATTAGTCGGTCAGTTACCTTGCTTGATAAACCCAACTAGAGCCCGCTTATTGGTCTTTGAAACGTTTACGAACCCGAATTCAGAGGTTTTAAAGTCTCTTCTGAGAAGAATCGTCTTGGATTATCAACCACCAACATTTCGATCTGCTCTTCAGTAGCACCTCGATCTTTAAGCATTGGGATTATTTCACGGTCAAACCGAGTTGGCTCCATCATCTCTGATAACTGATCCATTGCGTATGTTGGGAAAGGTTCTCCTTTCCAGCACCAGACAGAATCATGACTCACTACTATTCGGTCACCAGCTCCTTCCATTATTAAACGCATCAAAGAGTCTGCTCTATCTTCATCTGGCATCAATGCAGCTATACCGAAACGGTCAAAGCCAAGATAACTGCCGCCTGAAGCGATGTTCATATGGTAATTAGTGTCTGTTGTTCCACAAGAATGACCGATGATGATTCGGTTAGAAGGAACATCGCCTTGTGTTAAAACTTGTTGCTGGATATCTCCGACCGCGCCATCATCTGTATGTGTAGTTACAGGTACACCTGTCGCCACAGAAGTTTTCGCTACTGCAGCAAACACTTTGGCTTCATATTCCGACATGCCTCCAAGCCCTGTTCCACATTTTATGATTCCGGGACGTACTCCGGTTGATCCGATACCTTCAGTCAACTCTGAAACAAACAAATCTTCCATCACACCTTCAACATCCTCATATTGAGCTTTATGTGCCCAATAAGCTGCTCCGCCTCCCTCCTCGCGATAAAGCCCTGTTGCACAAATAATGTTGAACCCAGTAGCTTCTGCTACTTCAACCATCAATTCAACATCTCGCCCTAGATCTGCCGGACACGGATCAAGAAGCGTTTGATAACCCAAATCCTGCAACTCAGCAATACGGTCTATACAGATCGAACGCATATCTGCACGAGAATTTCTTAAGCGATTTGTATGTGATTCCCAACCGGAATAACCGACCGCTAAATGCTCATGCATCAACGTACGTCCAAGGCTTTTAGGAGAAATTGGTCCCAAAACTGTCTGAACTTTCTGATTTTGACTTAAATTCATCTTTTTTCTTTCATGACGAAATGATGACAGATTTTCATTTCTGATGCAGATTCGGCCATTTCGGTTGCCTATATGGTTTGTAACTCCTACCGTTATGTGAACTATCCACGATGGATATTTCCCCATATGGGGAACCGACGAACCGAGGGGGTTCCAAATGAGTAAGCTTTTCAAGCTTCTCTCTTTGTTCCTAGCCGTTGGCGTTGTTGCTGCTGCATGCAGTAGCGATTCTTCCGACGACGCAGGAACTGCTGCTCCGGCAGAGACAACTGCTGCGCCCGCTACTACGGCCGTTGAACTGGATGCCGATGGCAGCCTGCTTGACACCGTTATAGCTCGTGGCACACTTAACTGCGGCGTAAGCGGCAGTGCGGTTGCATTCTCTGAGACTCAAGCCGATGGCTCAGTCACCGGATTTGATGCTGACTACTGCCGTGCAGTAGCAGCCGCCGTATTAGGCGATGCTAGCGCTGTCAATTTCGTAGCATTAACCGCTTCAGAACGTTTCACCGCCGTACAAACTGGCGATGTTGATGTTCTGATGCGTAATACCACTTGGACACAGAGCCGTGACTCCGACGTAGGTATGGACTTTGGTCCAACAACCTACTACGACGGTCAACAGCTCATGGCACGCGTAAGTGATGGCTTCTCCGCTTCTAGCGATGTAGCTGACCTTGACGGCGCCGTAGTGTGCACCAATGTTGGTACTACAACTGAAAAGAATATTGCTGAAGCCGCTGAGTTGGCTGGTGCAGACATCGAATTGCTTGGTTTTGAAACCAGCGATGAGGTATACGAAACATTTATTGCTGGTGGCTGTGACGTCACTACAACTGATGGTTCCGCACTAGTTGGCCGTAAGGTCAAGCAACAGCCTGCAGATCAGGAATGGGTGATTTTCCCAGCTACTCCGATCTCTAAAGAGCCACTTGGACCTACATATGGTCAAAATGACTCTGCTTGGGCAGACGCCGTTAACTGGACTGTATATGCAACCATCATCTTGGATGAATGGGGTGTAACTTCAGCCAATGTTGACGATCACGTCAATGATCCAGGTGAAGTTGGTCGTCTACTTGGAGGCGAAGGCGAACTTCAGACCGTTATGGGTCTAAGCGCCGATGCTTTCTATCAGGTGATCAAGCAAGTTGGTAACTATAATGAAATCTACAACTCGAACCTAAATCCTGTTGGCCTTGTCCGCGAGGGCAGCGCTAACGCTGGATGGCTCGATGGTGGTCTTATTTATTCACCACCTGCACGCTAGATTTATCTAAAAATCTGTAAAAGGCCCCACGGAAGAGGAACGATTAGTTCCAAAACCGTGGGGCTTTTTCAGTAAACACCCTCCGTGTCCCCTCCATTACTTATTTCTTACTAATGTGACTTAAGATATGTCCGATACTTCTACGTCAACTTCCGCGAAAGTACTTTCCGCTCGCCCTCCTCTTTGGCGTGATGCAGTAGTACTTAAGTGGGTAACTCAGGTTTTTCTCCTTTTCGTTGTCTTAGCTGCTCTTTGGTTCCTCACCAGCCAAGCTGGGGACAATCTTCAAGCTCGTAGTATTCCTTCTGACTTTGACTTCATTGAGCGACCGGTTGACATTCAACTCAGTGAAGGAATCGACACTCACCCGGATTCAGGCGGTCGTGCTCTTTGGGTAGGAATGGTTAACACCATACGAATATCAATAGTTGGAATTATCTTCGCAACAATCCTCGGAATCATTGTTGGTCTTGCTCGCCTATCAAACAACTGGCTTGTAAATCGTCTTGGAACACTTTGGGTAGAAACTCTTCGAAATATTCCTCTACTGGTTCAGATGATTTTCTATTTCTCTGTCCTTACTGTTCTCCCACGCGTAAGTCTTGAAAGTGGCCCTATTAATGGATGGTTTCATATATCTAATAAGGGCATATCTATGCCTCGAATTTTCTTGGCTGATGGCTTCTACCAGTGGCTTGTTGTCTTACTTGTTGGAGTCGTGGTCGCTTACTACGTTCATCGCCATAGAACTCGACTACACAACGAGACTGGGGCTATCACTTCACCATTACTTTGGGCATTTGGAGTAGTCACTTCATTTGGAATAATAGGAATTTTTATTCATCCTATTTTTTCTTGGGTTGGACCAATTTTTGGAGCTCTAGCTTCTTTATTTGACTCTCTTCCAGTTTTAGTCCCTCAAATCATTCTTAGTGGAATTGCGCTAGGTGGAGCTGCTACTTGGGTTCGCAGATTTATCCGCAAACATCGAAGCGCCGGTGGACACCTTTCATTAGTGGACGATGACTGGTTTCGAGTTATTTTCACCGCCGCCGTCTCTGTAATTCTTGTAGTGCTCTTTATCAAATGGAGTGGTCTTTCTTCTTGGATACTAAATAGTGGTCGTGATCTCTTTGAGGTAATCGAAGCGAAATTCAATGTTGATGGCGCTGCACGTCCTTTTGATGCAATGCGGCCCGAAATATTACAACCAGGGAATTTTCCTAACTATGGCCCAAGTGGCTTAACAATGAGTGTCAGTTTCGCCGCCGTGTTTTTTGCTGTCGTCTTTTATACCTCTGCTTTCATAGGGGAAAATGTACGAGGAGGCATTCTTGCTGTTCCTAAAGGACAAATTGAAGCAGCTAGCGCAGTTGGCCTTCGCCGCAGCCAAGCACTCCGACACATTATTCTTCCACAAGCTTTCCGTGTGATACTTCCCCCAACTGGAAATCAATACCTCAACCTCACAAAAAATACTTCATTAGCTGTTGCAGTGGGATACAGCGACATTGTTCAAGTCGGAACCACTGTCTTTAATCAAACTGGTAAAACCTTGCCCGTTGTTGGTATTTGGATGCTGTTTTATCTGAGTTGTTCATTAACAATTTCGGTGATCGTCAACTGGTTTAACGTTCGAATGCAATTGGTGGAACGATAATGAGCGATATGACTATATCCGGCGTTGAGGGAACCGTCAGCATAAAACCACCTCCGGAAACACCAAAATTGCCTCCGCGCGAATGGTTGAAAGAAAACCTTTTTTCAAGTCCATTTAATGGTTTCCTTACTATTGTCTCCACTGCCACTCTTCTAATGATTGGGCGGGGACTTCTATCTTTCATTTTCAACCCAGAACGCCAATGGGGGTCAACCTCCACAAATCTTCGCCTCATGATGACTCAGGCTTACCCAGAAGAGCAATACATGCGAGTGTGGGTTTGCGTAGGCATCATCTTCACGCTGGTTGGTTTATCTATGGCTATCTGGAATACAGGCAGTCGCATAACACTTAGAAGACTGGGTTCTTTCCTTTTAAGTACCGGTGTCGTAATAGATGTCTTGACACTGTTGGCTCCATTTAGCAGCCAAGCAAAAATGATCTGGCTAATTATCGGTTCCGCTGTAATTGCGACCGGAGGAGCATTACTACGTACAGATGAAAAGAATCAAGACGTTAGTACTTTGACTTTGATGGTAGCCACCCTGACTGCTGCAATTCTCGCACTCTGGGTTGTCCCATTTGGACACCACAGCTTCGTCTTTGACCGCACTCCCCGTTCGTTAGCTGAAACTGGAACCGTCGCACTAACAACCAAATTGCCTTGGACGATCATGCTTCTCATCGGAGTACTTGCCTACTTCTCTGGAAAAACGTTAACCACCCGTTTCCCTTCAAAGAATCTACGTCCAACGATCATTGGCATCTGGTTCCTCGCTCCACCCACACTTTTATACCTCATTCTCCGAGATCCAGATTTCGACATGGGACATGTCCTTAATACAGATCTTCCAATTTTCTTAATCTTTGCGGTAATTGGTGGAATTCTCCTTACCTGGTTTACTCGCCCTACAACAGGAGAAATTGGACGAGTTGGCGCTGCTTTAATTCTTCTAGCTGGATTCGGAATGTTCTTTACTCCAATGCGGATGATCATCCGAATACTGATGCTGCTATTAGCTATATTCGCTCTCGCTGCCCCTACTTTCGCTGGAGATACTAAAACACGGCGACGTTACGCAGTGGCTTGGGTTGGCCTATCCGGAATAGTCACTTGGCTTGTAACCGCGGTAAACACTCCGTCAACTATTGAAGTTCCTGGAGATTTCTTTATTGGTGGTGTCTCCCTTACTTTAATGGTCGCAATTTTCACCATTGTGATTTCCTTTCCAATAGGAATCCTTTTAGCTCTGGCTCGTACTTCTAAAATGCCTATCTTTCGAATTCTTTCAACCTGGTTCATCGAATTCGTTCGCGGAATTCCTTTAATAACTATTCTCATCTTCTTTAGCATCATGGTTCCAATGTTTCTCCCGAGGGGAATGGAACTAAGTGAAGTTTCAGCAATCATTATTGGATACTCACTTTTCTCTGCCGCCTATCTTGCTGAAAATGTGAGAGGCGGGCTTCAATCTGTAACCCGTGGCCAGCATGAAGCTGCCGAAGCAGTGGGAATGACTACTTCACAAAAAACTTTCTTCATTGTTCTCCCACAGGCTTTAAGAGTTTCCATTCCTCCGCTTGTCGGTCACTGCATCGGCGTATTTAAAGAAACCTCACTTCTTGCCATAATCGGCTTATTTGACGTTCTCTATATTGCTCGAAACGTCATTCCTAACCAAACAGAATTTCTTGGAAGCACAAGAGAGAATCTGCTTTTTGTTTCTCTTATCTACTTCTTTTTCGCATATCAAATGTCAAAAGCCAGCCAACGTCTTGAACAACGTGTAGGGCTTGGCGAACGATGAGGTAACACTATGAATGAAACTGAAAATATTGAAACAACTGCTACTAACCGTGACTTGAGTAACGCACCTGACATGATTGTCTGTGAGAACGTCTCAAAATGGTACGGCGATTTCCAAGCTTTAGATGAAGTCTCAGCGACTATAAAAGAACAAGAAGTTGTAGTGGTATTAGGTCCGTCTGGATCTGGAAAATCCACATGGATTCGTTGCATTAATCGTCTTGAGCATCATCAAGAGGGACGAATTGAAGTTGATGGCATTGAGTTAACCAACGACTTAAGAAACATAGAAAAGGTTCGTTCAGAAGTCGGTATGGTGTTTCAGCAATTCAACCTTTTTCCCCATTTAAAAGTTTTAGACAATGTAACCCTTGCACCGATATGGGTTAGGAAGAAACCCAAAGTTGAAGCTGAAGAGCAAGCCGCTGCTTTGCTTGAACGTGTAGGCATACCTGAACAAGCGGACAAGTATCCAGGTCAACTCTCTGGCGGTCAACAGCAACGAGTAGCTATAGCCCGTGCTTTAGCCATGGAACCCAGAATCATGTTATTTGATGAACCAACTTCCGCTCTTGATCCTGAAATGATTAAAGAAGTACTTGATGTTATGAAAGAGCTAGCTCTTTCAGGTATGACCATGATGGTCGTCACTCATGAGGTTGGATTTGCAAAAGAAGTAGCTGATCGAATCATATTTATGGATGACGGCCAGATCGTTGAAACAGGAACTCCTGAAGCTTTCTTTACGAACCCAACTGAAGATCGTACAAAACTTTTCCTCTCTCAAATCCTTTAAAGAAAATTGGATAAAGAGCCAAAAATGAAGACCCATCCCCTTACTGGTGTTCTTGGGACTCAAGTCACCGAGATAGATCTCCTAAATCTTAATGAAAGTCAAATTGCCGAGTTACATGAAGCGATTTGTGTTCATCAAGTCGTAGTAATACCTGACCAGTCTCTTTCACCAGAAGAACAAACAGAATTCAGCCACCTCCTTGGCCCTTACTCTCCTGTACCTTTTGTTGAACCAATCCCTGGTTATCCGGAAGTCATTAAAATCATCAAAAAAGAATCTGAAGCGGAGGCGTTTAATTTTGGTGGAGTTTGGCATAGCGATTTTTCATTTTTGGAAATTCCACCTGCTTTTACTGTTCTCCACGCTCTAGATGTTCCCCTTACCGGCGGAGACACTGTTTGGACTTCAAATTCTGCTGCATACGAAGCCCTTGATGACAAATCAAAAGAAAAATTTGAAACCATCACTTGTATACATTCTGCTTCAGCGTCTTATTCTCCTAAGCAGCAAACTCTCCATTCTGCACTCACCGGAATGGATATTCGCACTTCAACTACAGCAGAGGAGACTCAAGAACATCCTTTAGTTTGTAGACATCCTGTAACAGGGACTAAATCATTGTTTTTTAACGGCACTTATGTGAGGGGTCTAACGGGTGCTGGAATAAATACCTCTGAAGACGAAGTGAACTTACTTATGTGGCTGCACAATTGGACCACCCATGTACGTTTCACATTTCGCCATCGTTGGTCAAATGGGGATGTCGTTATTTGGGATAATCGTTCTACTCAACATGTAGCGATAAATGACTACCCGGGACAGCATCGTGAGTTGAACCGGACCACGGTCGCGGGAGAAACTCCAAGCGTCTAAAGAGAATCCTCTCGTAGGAGTTCTATCAGCGACGAAGTGTCCCATCGTCCGTAACCTTGATCCTGAAGCTCGGCGTAGTACTCATTGACTATTGTAGTAATAGGAAGTTTTGCTCCTATACGTTCGGCTTCGTCGAATACAATGTCCAGATCTTTGCGCATCCAGTCGAGAGCAAACCCATGATCAAATTCGCGCTGCAGCATGGTTTCTGATCGGTTAGACATTTGCCAAGAACCAGATGCCCCTTGACTGATCGCTGCAAGGACCTTCTCCATGTCTAATCCTGCTCGACAGCCAAAATCTAACCCTTCTGATAATCCTTGAACTAAGCCAGCTATGCATATTTGGTTAACCATTTTCGTTGTTTGTCCTGATCCGACTGGCCCTATCAGATTCACTGCCTTTGCATAACTTAAAATAACCGATTCTACGTTTTTAAAGACATCCTCTTCTCCGCCGCACATCACAGTGAGTTGACCGTTCTCTGCTCCTGCTTGTCCTCCAGAAACTGGTGCATCAATAAAACCAACACCTTGTTCATACGCCACTTCTGCTATTTCTTTAGCCACTGTTGCTGAAGCTGTAGTGTGATCTACTAGAACACTTCCGGAATTCATTCCTGCTAGAACTCCAGTGTCTCCAAACACTACTGAACGAACATCTTCATCATTCCCAACACACATGAATACAATCTCTGAATCTTCAACTGCAGCAGCAGGTGTAGAAGCCATACTGCCACCATATTTACTTACCCAATCTTCAGCTTTGCTCTCTGTCCGGTTATAAACAGTGGTTGAATACCCCGATTCTTGTAAGTGTCTAGCCATAGGAAAGCCCATAACGCCAAGGCCTATAAAAGAAACTTTAGATGCCATTTAAACTCCTGCTTTCAGTTCCGCCATTGCTGAAAATAGCTCTAACGGAGACTGGACTGAACTTTCTCCATCTATTTCACGATAAATAGCATGAACGTTTACCGCTAAACGTTCCCATTCTCCCCATTCTTTATAAATACCAAGATCAATTTCAGCTATCGCCTCTTCTGCTGTCTGACCGGCAGTATGACGCTCTTTGCATTCTTTCTCTATGAACGAAAGGTAATCTCGAACCGCTGTCACGCCTTCCGCGTCTGTCAAAGGTCCATGTCCTGGCACTATAACTTCTGCTTCTAGACCGATAATTCGATCACATGCGTCTATCCAATTAGAAACTGGACCATCCCAAATAATTGGAGTTCCATTTATGAAAAGTATGTCTCCGCAGAAAACAGTGGACGCGTCTGGAAGATAAACAATCAAATCTCCAGAGGTATGAGCTGGGCCTACTTCTATCAATTCAACAGTGCGTCCACTCACATCCAATTGCAACTCCCCCTGAAACGTTCGATCAGGAGGGGGAAGTTCCGCATCATCAAAGTTAAACGGACCAAAAGCGTCTCGAACATATCTATTAGTAGTTTCACCTAAGTCGACCGCCATTAACGCCGAAATCGCTGAAGGAGGCATTGCATTCATTTCCAATGCTGCTGCTTCCGTCGTAATGATCTGAGCTCCGTCTTGACCTCCTACCAAACTATTTCCATAACAGTGATCCCCATTTGCATGGGTGTTTACTACAACATCTATTGGACGACCAGAAGTGACTGCTGACATTGAGTCCAACATGTTCCTAGTCAAATTTAAATCAAAGAGCGTGTCGATAAGCAAGGACGACCAATCTGAAGCTAAAAGACCAGCGTTGCTCCATCCCCAGCCACCATCCGGTTGCAAGTAAGCGAACACCCCATCTGCTATCTCGTGAAGACCTTTGGCATAGGGAACTGTATTAAGACTTTTACTCACGAATTTACTTTAGGCGAACTGTATAGAATAGGTGAACCCCGTCTAGCCGATACGGCCAAGAAGATGGCAGGCTATAACGACAACCCTTTGAATTAGGAGATTTTAAAATGGGCAACCTGTGTGAAGGCCGCGTGGCCATCGTTACTGGAGCAGGACGCGGCATCGGCCGTGAACATGCTTTACTACTAGCTGAAAACGGAGCAAAGGTCATTGTAAATGATCTTGGAGGTGACACTGATGGTTCCGGTGACGACATCAGTCCCGCTCAATCAGTAGTTGAAGAAATCATTGCTATGGGTGGAGAAGCGGTAGTCAATGGGGCCAATGTTGCCGATTTTGATGCTGCCGGAGAAATGATTCAACAAGCAATTGATACTTTCGGAAGTTGCGACATCCTGATTAACAATGCGGGAATACTCCGCGATCGAATGATTTTTTCAATGTCAGAAAATGACTGGGATGCTGTAATCAACGTTCACTTAAAAGGAACGTTCGCCCCTACTCACCACGCCGCCGTTTACTGGCGTGAGAAAGTGAAGGCCGGAGGTGAAGCTTTTGGACGCATCGTAAACACTTCCTCTCCTTCTGGTATTTATGGAAATGTGGGACAATCAAATTACGGAGCTGCAAAAGCAGGAATTGCGGCATTCACTCTTATCACTGCAGTGGAATTGGCAAAATACGGCGTGACTGTCAACTGCCTAGCCCCTGGAGCCTACACTCGCATGACCGCTGAACTCCCTGGTTTCTCCGGTTTAGATGAAGAAGGTCAAGAAAGTTTCGGACCGCGATGGATATCGGTTCCAACAGTTTGGCTTTGCAGCGAAGCTGCCCAAAATGTCACAGGACGTGTATTTGATGTAGGCGGGCAAAAACTGGGAATTGCTGAACAATGGCATCTAGGACCCACAGCTGTTCAACCAGATGATCCTGCAGAATTAACTGAAGTTATGGCAGAACTCATGGCGGCTGCTCAACCTAACTCAGGTATGGACGGCAAACCAGTTGAAGGACCTGGAAGACCAGGTAAAACTCTCTAATAACATGGCTATTGATTTTTCCTTAACTCCAGAATTAGAAGAGATACGAGCCCGGATTCGCGTATTCATTGAAGATGTAGTGAAACCAGGTGAAGCTCTAATTGAAGGACACGGAGATAACAAGCCACAAGAGGGTGGAAAACGCATAGAAACTCTTATATCTATGCGAAAGCAGGCTTTTGACGAAGGGCTCTGGCTTCCCCACATGCCGGAAGAATGGGGAGGGATGGGTCTTGGCCATGTACAACTAGCGATGGTTCAAGCCGAAGCAGCCCGATCAAGATACGGGCCTTGGGTTTTAAACTGTCAAGCACCAGATGAAGGCAACATGCATACGCTTTTGCATTGGGGAACTGATGAGCAGAAAGAAAAATATCTTCAACCTCTATGTGAAGGCAAAGGATTCTCCTGTTTTGCCATGACCGAACCTGAAGTTGCCGGATCAGATCCTACCTTGATAAGAACTAATGGTTATCAGGATGGAGAAGAATGGGTCATCAACGGCCATAAGTGGTTTATCTCAAATGCTCATCGGGCACAGTTTGCAATCCTCATCGCCCGAACAGAAGACGACCCTGATCTACCACAAGCAGCAAACACAGCATTCATCGTTGATCTTCCTCAAGATGGTTGGACCGAGGTACGAGAAATTGAAACTATGCATGGTTCTACTGGGCATAGCGAAATTCTTATCGAAGACCTAAGAGTGCATGAAACACAAATGCTTGGTGGTAGAGGTCAAGGGCATTTACTTGGACAGTACCGTCTAGGTCCCGCTCGTCTAGCTCACTGTATGAGATGGATTGCTCAAGCAGAAACTGCTTTAGACATGATGGTGGAGAGATCTTTAGAACGCTTCAGTCATGGCTCGCTCTTAGCGGAAAAACAAGGCATTCAATGGCTGATAGCAGACTCAACCATGGAGCTCTATCAATCAAAATTGATGGTTCTCCATGCCGCCTACAAAATTGATCGTGGAGAAGACTTCAAGTCGGAAGTTTCTATGGCCAAACATTTTGTGGCGAACTCACTAGGTCGCATTATTGATCGTTCAATTCAAGTCCACGGGGCCCTTGGGTATTCAACAGATACTCCCCTTGCAGATATGTACCAGCATGCTCGCTGGGCAAGATTTGCTGACGGAGCAGACGAAGTTCATCAGATGCGTATAGCTCAAAGAACTATTAATGCTTTCACTGATTCAGGTTCAACTTCTGCAGCCACTGGAAATCTTCCCATCTAGTTTCAAAATCTAAAGATTTCAACATCCACACTTATCGCGGTAAAGTCTTTTAGATAATCAAATACTTTGAGGAGCCCTCATGAACGATGTTGTAATTGTAGAAGCAGTCCGAACCCCTGTTGGAAGACGCAATGGAGGTCTCTCCACCAGTCATTCAGTCGATATTTTAGGAACCGTTCAGAAAGCTTTGTTTGAAAGATCTGGTGTTGACCCTTCCGAAGTAGGTCAAGTAGTAGGTGGATGTGTCGGACAAGTCGGGATGCAATCTATGAATGTGACTAGAACTGCATGGCTAAGCGCAGGTCTACCACTGAGTGCACCGGCTACAACAGTTGATGCGCAGTGTGGTTCTTCCCAGCAGGCAACAAATCTCGCCTATGCGCTTGTGGCTTCAGGAACTGTTGACGTGGCAGTGGGTTGCGGTGTCGAATTGATGAGCAGAGTAGGTTTTGGTGCTACTACTCCTAAAGATCCTGATTCTGGTCGGCCAATTAATCGAAATTACTTCGATCACTTTGAGTTCACTAGTCAATTTGAGGGATCTGAAAGAATTGCTGATCAATGGGAAATTTCCCGTACAGATACAGACACTTTTGGTGTGATGTCTCAAGAACGGGCAGCACGAGCTTGGGACGAGGACCGATTTGGAACTCAAATTATCCCGGTGGAAGCCCCAGCAATAGGTGAAGATGGTGAAATCAGTGAGGAAACCATCATGATTTCCAAGGATGAGGGGCTACGTGAAACCACTATGGAGTCCTTAGCTGCTTTGAAACCAACTGGTAGAAAAGACGGGGTTCACACTGCAGGAACATCTTCACAAATTTCTGACGGAGCAGGCGCTCTGTTGCTTATGACAAGTAAAAAAGCTGCTGAATTAGGAGTGACTCCGCTAGCTCGAATTATTGATACTTGTCTTGTTGGTTCTGACCCTGAACTCATGTTGACAGGACCAATCGGCGCTACACAGAAATTATTAGAAGAAAACGGAATGACTATTGACGATATTGATGTCGTAGAGATAAACGAAGCTTTTGCATCCGTAGTGTTGGCTTGGGAGAAAGAATTAAACCCTGATATGGATCGGGTAAACCCAAATGGTGGAGCTATCGCTCTTGGGCACCCTCTAGGGGGGACTGGTTCCATTCTCACAACGAAAGCGGTTCACGAACTTCACCGCTCTGGTGGAGAACATGCCCTTGTCACGATGTGTTGCGGTGGCGGTTTAGGAACAGGAACTTTGATTCAAAAAATTTGATTCAATTATTCTGGAAACATAGATAAGTGTGTTGCTTCTAGTTTTTCACCTTCTGGTGTCTCTGTGAAGAAACTTCCTCCCACTACCGAGGTTGAAACAAGAGCAAGAGCCAAGTTTGAGTCATGAAGCGGCGACCAAGAAGCCATACGGACTTCACCAACTTTCTGCCCTTTAGAGTTAAAAGCTGGCCACGGATGTTCGCTTGAGAACTGCATGCGATCTCCGCTTAGGAGAACTTTGACTAGTCGACGTGATGACCCTCTTTCCTTTTCAGCCAGCAAAGCTTCTTTTCCGATGAAGTCATCTTGACGATCCAGAGAAAGATATTTTTCTAGACCTACCTCTAAAGGTGTTGCTGATCCTCCACAATCTCCACGATAAGAAAAAAGTCCTGATTCGATGCGTTCAAGAGAAGTTGGAGCGCCAGGATGAATCCCATATTTTTCTCCTGCTTGCCAGACAGCATCCCATAACTCTAAACCTTTACTCCCATCTTGAAGGAAAAGCTCAAATCCTCCTTGTCCGCTCCATCCTGAGCGACAAACCAACATGGGGATACCATCGTGTTCTATATTTTCAAAACCAAAAAACGGGATATCTCGCACCCATTCTCCCAAATAGTCAGCGACTGTGTCTTCAGCACGAGGACCTTGCACTGCTAGAGGAGACACATCTGGTTCAAAAATTTCGCAGTCATAGCCTTTCGCTAACGCGATGCCTTTACACCAAAAAAGTACATCACTGTCAGCTATAGATATCCAATATCTGTCTTCCGCGAGTTTGAGAATCATGGGGTCATTCAGCATGATTCCGTCGTTATCGCATAAGGGTGCGTAGCGAACTCTACCTATCCGGCAGTCTGACATATCTCGAGCAGATACGTATTGAATCAAAGTCAACGCATCTGGGCCGACAATCTCTACTTGTCTCTCCGCTCCTACATCCCAAAGAGATACACGTTCCATGAGGGCTTCGTATTCTGCATCAAGATTTCCAAAGGAGACAGGGAGAACCATGTGGTTATAAATAGAAAAATGAGTCATTCCATGTCTTACTTGTGCCTCGTAGAAAGGTGACTTTCTATTGCGTGAACTTAAAGGGAATTGCATTTTTACCAATCTTTCTCCGACACTCCATATCGGTATTGTCCTGCTCTACTTGGTTCCAATGGAGTGTTACCAAGAATCAAGTCAGCAGCTTTTTCTGCAAGCATCATTACAGGAGCATAAATATTTCCATTCGTAAGTGTTGGCATTACTGATGCATCTACCACTCTTAAACCTTCTACTCCATGTACTCGCATCGTTTTCGGTGAAACCACACCCATAGCATCTTCACCCATTCGAGCTGTTCCGCAGGGATGTAAAGCTGTTTCAGAGTCTCTACGCACCCAATCAAGAACATCTTTTTCTTCTGAGACTTCAGGCCCTGGAGAGATTTCTCCCCCATTAAATTTTTCAAATGCTGGCTGTTTCATGATATTTCTTGCTGTTGCTATAGCTTCAACCCATTCTTTCCGGTCTTCAGGAGTTGATAGGTAATTGAATTGGATTTTTGGTTTAGCGAAAGGATCATTTGATTCAATACGAACCCATCCGGTGCTATTTGAAAACATTGGGCCGATATGGAATTGATAACCATGACCTTGCGTAATTGTTGTTCCGTCATAACGGACAGCTACTGGTAAGAAATGAAACATCAGATTTGGCCAGAGAACCCCATCATTGCTACGTAGAAATCCGCCTGCTTCGAAATGATTTGTTGCCCCTGGGCCTTTTCTAAATAGCCATTTAAGTCCAACACCGGGTTTCCTCCAGTTCTTTAAATACGGCGCCATAGATACAGGCTCCTTACAGGCGTATTGAACATAGACTTCGAGGTGGTCTTGAAGGTTTTCTCCAACTCCGGGGAGATCTACAACTGGAGAGATACCAGCTTGTGTCAGAACATCTGATGGGCCTATACCTGAAAGTTGTAAGAGTTGTGGAGAATTGAACGCCCCTCCACAGGAAATGACCTCATTGGCCTCAACTCTGTGTCTTTGGTTATTTTTCTGATATTCAACTCCCGTGACACGATTTTTTCTCATAATCAACTGAGTTACATGAGCTCGGGTAACTAAATGCAAATTCTTTCGCTCACGTAAAATGGGGTGTAAATATGCTCGAGCTGCAGAGTGACGCCTTCCTCTATAAATGTTGCGATCAAATGCATTGAACCCTTCTTGGCGGTATCCATTCACATCTGT
>Ga0208639_1000078_pt1 | contig 72184 bp, 62 predicted proteins | sample ETNtaG_33_FD_185772 | JGI IMG/M metagenome (GOLD analysis project Ga0208639, IMG submission 185772) | Marine microbial and viral communities from oxygen minimum zone, Eastern Pacific Ocean - ETNP201310SV76 (SPAdes) (version 2) | ecosystem: Environmental > Aquatic > Marine > Oceanic ...
CACGAAGTCATTATTGAGCATCCATATCACATGACAGAACTGGAACACCTGCCGGAAAACCATATAACAGACTGCTTCCGCGCATTTAAGGAACGACTGGTGGATCTTAAATCTGATCCACAGCTTCAACACATAACTATTTTCAAAAATCATGGCAAATCAGCGGAAAGCACTCAGGAACACACTCACTGCCAGCTAGTCGCCCTGCCCGTTATACCGAAAGAGGTCTCTGAACAAATTTCTGGATGTAGACATTATTATTCTGCAAATAATATTTGTATCTATTGCGATATCATTTCTCAGGAACGCTCGCAAAACCTGCGCATCGTGGCGCAAAACGAAAGTTTTATCGCCCTGTGTCCATACGCTTCACGCTTTTCTTTTGAAATCACGATTCTGCCCCTGAACCATTCCGCACGTTATGAAAATTGTAGTGATCAGGAGTTGTCATCGTTCGCCGAATTGTTCAAGGAGACACTGACTCGGCTACGCAAGGTATTGGATAACCCCCCTTATAATTTCGTCCTGCATACTGCCCCCGTTCAAAAAGATGATGAAACGGACTCTATTTTCCACTGGCACCTTAGTATCTTTCCAAAGCTGACCACACTGGCTGGGTTTGAAAAGGGAACAGGGGTGTACATAAATCCTACTCTGCCGGAAGAAGCCGCAGAAACTTTAAGGAACGCGTACATTGAGTAAAAGTTTAAAAATTCTTCTTGCCGCATCTGAAGGTCACCCCTTTTCCAAAACGGGTGGATTGGCCGATGTCATGGGCGCTCTTCCCATGGCGCTACATGAAAAAAATCACGATGTTCGAGTTATTCTGCCCAAATACCGGTGCGTTACCGACTGTAAAAAAGCAATTGAACCGATTGATATTGAATTCAATATTCCCGTCGGCTCGGACTCGCATAAAAGCCGTCTGGCAAAAAGTTACCTTGCCGAAAAGGTTCCTGTTTACCTGGTGGGAAATGATTTCTTTTTCAACCGTGAAGGAATTTATGGCAACCAGGGAACCGACTATAAAGATAATGCGGAACGTTTTATTTTTTTCTGCCGGGCGATTCTTGAATCCTGCAAAGCCCTCCCTTTTTATCCGGACATCATTCATTTAAACGACTGGCACACGGGGCTTGTTCCTGTCTATTTGAAATCGGAATACGCAAATGATGAAAATTTTAAATCTACCCGCACGATATTCTCCATACACAATCTGGCCTACCAGGGTAACTACCTTGCCGACACGATAAAGCTTTCAGGACTGCCGGATTCTCTGTTTTCTTATGATGGCCTTGAGTTCTACAACCAGTTTAGTTTTATGAAAGGTGGACTAATATACTCAGACCTGCTCACCACTATGAGTCCGACTTACAGCAAGGAAATAATGACTCCAGAACTGGGTTGCGGGATGGAAGGGTTATTAAAACATCGGGAACAGGACCTCAGCGGTATACTCAATGGAGTTGATTACGCAGAGTGGAATCCTGAGTCGGACTCCAGAATAACAGCTAACTTCTCAGCTACTAACCTGAAAGGAAAACTCGATTGCAAGCGGGACCTGATCCAAACTTTCTCTTTGACCGTTGCCGTAGACACACCGATCATTGGCATGGTCACGCGTCTCTCTGAACAGAAAGGGATTGACCTGGTCATGGATGCGCTGGAGGAAATACTAAACCTTGGAGCGGCATTCGTTTTGTTGGGAACGGGAAGCCCGGAGCATGAATCATTCTTTCAAAAAGCCATGGAAAAATATGCGGGAAAATGCGGAGTCCGCATTAAGTTCGATGAAACTTTATCACACAAAATAATCGCCGGGAGTGATCTGTTCATGGTCCCTTCCCGATACGAACCTTGCGGACTCACGCAAATGTATGCGCTAAAATATGGCACGATTCCGCTGGTGCGTGCCGTTGGCGGCCTGCAAGACACGGTGAAGGAATACCAAGCCAAAACAAATGAGGGAAGCGGATTCAAGTTCGATCAATACGAGAAGAAAGCCTTGATTAAATCAATGAACAAAGCTCTGGCCTTATATCAGACTCAATCTGCCTGGAAAAACCTCATGAAAAACGCCATGAAGGAAAATTTCGGCTGGCCCCGAATTGCGGATCAATACCTGCAAATGTACCAAAAAGCCCTGCGATGCGAAAAGTAGCTCTACAGGAAAAAAGCTGGCAACTCATTGCAGATAGAAGGATTTCCTGTGGGTCTCGTTTCCCGTTGCAAATCATACCTGATTGTATTAAAACCTATACCGACTGACACGCTTATTCGCGTTTTTCGTTCGCTCTGGCTACTTATCTGAATCTGATCCCTTGTAACTCATGAAAAATATCCTCGTACTGGATGGTGAAGAAAGTACAAGGCTTCTTTTAAAGAAGAACTGGACAAGGACGGCTATCAAGTCACGCTGGCATCCAGCGAAGAGGAGGCTCTGGGGATCATTAAAAATGATCCTACAAACCTGATCGCGGTGGGCAACCACTCCCCAAAACTCAATGGCATTGAATTCATGCGAAAACTATCGGAAAATAACTTGAAAGCTCCCATTATACTGGGAACCGCTTCGGGACTCTACAAGCAGAATTTTCAGGTCTGCTCCTCCCGCGCACATGTGATAAAATCATCCGATCTTGATGAATTGAAACTGGCCATCAAGAAAATTTTGTCTCAGTGAGTGAACAATCTATTTTACATATTGAAATAAATATCCTCTTTACGGATACACCATTATGACTGCACAATTACTCGAGCCAAGGTTTATTGCGGTTGAAGGCTGTATAGGCGCCGGGAAAACCTCTCTGGTGAGTCTGCTGGGAGAGCAGTTCGATGCGCAGGTCATTCGTGAAATGGATGAGGAAAACCCGTTTATAAGCAAGTTCTATCAGGATAGGGAATCCTTTGGCTTTCAGGCCCAGGTTTTTTTTTTACTGAACCGTTACAATCAGTATATGGGGCTGGCGCAACGGGACTTGTTCAGTTCGGTTGTCCTAGTTGACTATCTTTTCCAGAGAGACCGGCTTTTTGCCGCGCTCAACCTGAAAGATCAGGAACTAAAACTATACGATCAGATCTATTCCCTGTTAAGCAACAAAGTTCCGAAACCTGATCTGGTAATTTTCCTTCAGGCCAGCACCGATGTACTGCGTTTGCGTGTTGAAAAAAGAGGCCGTGAATATGAAGCTTTTATGGACCCGGATTATCTGGATAATGTTAATAAGTCATTCAATAATTTCTTCTTTTACTATTCAGAGACTCCGCTGTTGGTCATCAACACTAATGAAATTGATTTCGTGGAGAAAAAATGTGACCTTGAACAGTTGATAATCAAGGTCAATAGCCATAAAATAGGCAGGGAGTATTACAATCCGCTTGGATCCTGACCGGACCGTGACGGTGAAAGTTTTTCGAGAATAAATCGAGCTGGTTATACTGAGGACCCTTTTAATGGGCTTCAAGTTGCAAAAAACCTGCATCGATGAATTATAGAAATCTTTCCGCCCACCGGCTCATGTCGGCGGGCTTTTTTATTTAGCCGTTGGCAGACAGATATTTGAAGGCTGCGACTCCCCAGATTTTCTCGTAGACTCACATTTTAATCAGGTATCGTCGTGAACAAGAATAAAAAAACCGTTCCCATGATTATGGAACGAAAGCATTCTTCAAAAAAAATTGTAGCGCTCACTGCCTACGATTACAGTTTTGCCCGGCTACTGGATACAACCGACCTCGATATCATCCTTGTGGGTGATTCCCTTGCCATGGTTTCTCTGGGCCATGAAACAACGCTTCCTGTGACCATGGATGAAATGATCATCCATGTACGGTCAGTTAACAGGGGAAGCCACAACGCCCTGCTGGTAGCAGACATGCCGTTTATGTCTTATCAGGTCTCCGATGAGCAAGCCATCACGAATGCCGGTCGGTTCATTCAGGAAGCAGGCGCTCAGGCGGTGAAGGTTGAAGGCGGCGCACGGATGGCTGGACGAATCAAAGCGCTGACGGATGCCGATATCCCGGTCATGGGTCATATTGGCCTCACTCCTCAATCAGTCAACAAACTCGGCGGATATCGTGTTCAGGGGAAAAACTATAAGGACGCGCGCCAAATCAAGCAGGACGCTCGTAAACTTCAGGAAGCTGGAGTTTTCTCCATCGTTCTTGAAGGGATTCCTGATGATCTGGCGGGAGAAATAACTCAGGAGGTCAGGGTTCCCACCATTGGTATTGGCGCGGGCGTTCAGTGCGACGGACAAATACTGGTACTACATGATCTGCTTGGGTTGGGTATGGACTCTTCACCCAAATTCGTCAAGCAATACGCAAATCTCGGTGACGAAGTTCAAAGAGCCGTTGGAAATTATATTCAAGAAGTACGAGATGAGTCTTTTCCTGATGAAAAGCATTCTTATAAATCTAAAACTCATAAACTTAAATCCGTAAGCGATGCGCATTAAAAATTGGTGCGCGCCATACATGTAAACAATGATGGAAACAATCACCTCCGTTGAGGAGATGAAAGTCTGGAGCCGCCGGATTTGCGGCGATGATAAAGTTATAGGATTCGTCCCAACCATGGGTTGTCTTCACGAGGGACATTTGAGCCTCGTGAATGCTTCGCTCTCCGAATGCGATTCAACGGTGGTCAGCATCTTTGTCAACCCGGCACAGTTTGGACCTGACGAAGACCTGGAGTCTTATCCCCGCACGCTTGAGGCAGACAAGGAAATCTTGCGCTCTACGGGTGTTGATGTTTTGTTCCTTCCGGCTAAAGAGGACCTGTATCCTGATGGATTCAAAAGCTTTGTCGAGATAGAAGGCAAGACAAATTATCTTTGCGGGAAAAGTCGGCCCGGTTTTTTTCGCGGTGTCGCAACAATTGTCCTGAAGCTATTCAATATTGTTAACCCGCGCACAGCTTTTTTTGGTGAAAAAGACTGGCAACAACTGGAAGTGATCCGAACACTGGTCCGTGATTTGAACCTGGATATAAAAATTGCGGGTCAGCCTATTGTGAGGGAAAGTGACGGACTCGCCATGAGTTCGAGAAACAGGTATTTATCAGAAGAAGGGCGACTGTCTGCACTTTCTCTTTCACAAGCTTTGAAAACTGCCCAAAGTCGTATTGAGCAAGGTGAACGTTCAACCGAAATCATCCGCAACGAAATCCGGCAAATGATAGAGCAGAAAAATGGCACGGAAGTAGATTATATCTCCGTATGTGATCCTGAAGACTTTTCAGAATCCGAGCAAATCCGTTCAAGAACACTCATAGCACTGGCGGTGCGGATTGGTAAAGCCCGCCTAATAGACAACCGTATTATAGAGAGAGCATAATGCAAAGAACCGTGTTGAAGTCCAAACTTCATCGGGCACGGGTAACCAGTGTCCTGATAGATTATGAAGGAAGTATCGAAATAGACGAAGACCTGTTAGATGAGGTGGGAATTTCCACCTATGAGCAGGTACATGTTTTTAACATCAATAATGGCCACCGGTTTGTCACATACGTTATTCCTGGGAAAAGAGGCGGTAAGGCGATATCAATCAATGGTGCCGCCGCACGGCTGGCACAGATAAATGATCGCATCATTATTGTGGCTTATGGTATTATGGATACAGATCAGGAAAAATGTACGCCAAAGGTAATGGTCCTGGATGAGCATAATCATGTCCTTGAAAAAAAAGGAATATAGTTTTTTAGTATTGGGTTTCTTTTTTCAAGATAACACTATTCAAGCGAGTCGTTTATATAATGGATATTATAATCACGTTAGCATTGGTGTTCATGGTCTGGATGTGCATAGACTGCATTCAGCGTAAAGAACACTTCATCTGGATCATTATCATGGTGGTCCTGTTTCCAGTAGGTGCTGTTGCTTATTACTTTACGGTGAAGGCAAAAGCGGGGGGCATGCCGCGTCCAACTGTCCTGCGAACCCCTCAAACCAGGGATAATGTCAAGGAAGTGGAAACCGAGGAAACCTTGCAACTCAAGGATATGATAGGAAAGTTCCACAAAGCCTATCACTACGAAAAACTGGGACATACCTACCTGGAACAGAAAAAATACGAATTGGCGGTTCCCCAGTTTAAAGAAGCGATTGAACGCGACCCCGATTCAGAAGAGGCACGTTATGGTCTTGCCAAGGCCTACCACGGTTTGGAACAATATGAAGAATCGGCTGAATCCCTCGAAGAGCTGGTTAAAGTAAATAAAAAGTATGATTACGGAAATGCTATTTTCGGTCTGGCAGAATGCTACCGGTTAGCAGGTAGGGAAGACAAGGCTATAGAAACATATGAGGAGGTCATCAATTCATTCCATTTTTTCAAAGCCTACTACCACTACGCAAACCTTCTCGACAAACGTGGCAAAAAAGAAGAGGCGATCAGTCAAATGAAATCACTCATCGGTTCTTCCAAAGATCTCCCGGATTACAAGCTGGAAAAAGAACGCTATTGGATCGATGAAGCATACAAATTTCTCAGAAAAAATGGCGTTGAGCTGGCTTGACCACTCACAATCCGCAAAACTTTATATCAAAAAAAAGTTTGAGCATGACGGTACTAGCACAAAACTTGAGGGCTATCAGAAAAAACCTCAACTGCACCCAAATGGCAATATCTGATGTGCTGGATATCGGATTCCGCACCTACGTCCGTTATGAAGCGGGAGAACGCGATGCCCCTGTGGCAGTGTTGGTCAAGTTGGCACGATTGGGGAATATTTCGCTCGACCGATTGCTTATCACCCCGATGACACCAGAGGACCTGAAAACTCCCGATGTGGAAAAAACACCGGCAACTCCTCGACCCATGGAAGTAATTGGTGGCGGACTGGAAGAAGGACGTGTCATATTCAAAGGCTTGCGGAATGACCACCTGGTCACAACCGATAAAACAGAGAAAAACCTGCTCATCAAGTATCGAAAACTCAACCGCTCCGGTCGTGAAAAATGTGTATTAGACGCTGAATGGATTCTCAATAATCCGAGAACCTTCAGGCGAAAGAAAAACCCCCGCACTTCCCGCAAAGCACAAAAAGAAAAAAATGCACAAAGGCTGAAACAAATGGCCAAGTCCATCAAGAAAACCACCCTGAGAGGATAACCTTTCTATATCACTTCCTTAAAAACTTTTTGAGGATGGAGTCCATCTCGAACAGGAGGGCTATGGGGCGACCGTGAGGACAAGTGTAGGGCATCTCAGTCTGTTCCAAATCGGAGATGAGTTTTCTTATCTGGTCCAGATCGAGAGTCATATTAACTTTTATCGCATTCCGGCAGGACATCATAACGAGTATTTCCTCAAACTTCCCTTGCAGTGCTTCTTCATGTTGCTGTGCCGGAAGCATATCTACAATCTCCCGCATGATTTCCGCATGCTCATTATTTTTTAATATCGCGGGGACAGACCTCAATAGAAATTCATTCTTGCCGAAGGGTTCCAACTCGAGCCCGAGTTCTTCCAGACGATCCAGATGCAGGGCCAGTAATTCCGCTTCGCCGGGTGAAAATTCCAGTGCCAATGGAAACAATAACTGCTGAACCTCCACCCTTTTATTCTTTGCCGCTTTGCTGAATCGCTCATACAACACACGCTCATGCGCGATATGCTGATCCACCACAAGTATCCCCTGTTTGCCCTGCATGAGAATAAATGAACGATCCAACTGCCCCAGAGGTTCAAACTCTGAATAAATAAGGTTGGCCACGGGAGTGGGTTTACTGCCAAATATTTCTACCTGTGGCGGCACAGGAACAGGCTGAGCCCGATCCATAGAGCTAGAGGAGTGTGACTCAGGGGCTCGATACATGACCTCGAGTGCACGGGACAAGTCTCCCGTTGAGCGTTCTACAGAAAAGTTTCCCGAACGATGCTCCCCTCCCCTGTCACCGGATCTTGTAGATAAACGTGGAATATCCCGGGTTTTAACAAACGGCTCCTCAGAGGGACTGGGCAGCTTACCACTTCCACTGATCGCATTTTTAACAGCTCCGCTGACAAAGCGGTGGACTTCCTGTTGATAGGCAAAACGCACCTCGGCCTTCGCCGGATGAACATTGACATCATAGAGCTTGGGGTTCATTGCCAGAAATAGAAAGATCGCGGGATGCTGTCCTTTAGGTAGCAAATGACTATAACCATGTTGTGTTGAGTGAAGAATAACTTTGTCGCGAATAAACCTCTGGTTGATGTAACAATATTGTGCAGACCGTGACGAGCGCGTGTAAACCGGACTGGAAATATATCCTGTGAGTCGATACGCGCCGTCAAGGGCATCAACGGAAATAAGCTCTTTGGCAAGTTCCGCGCCAAACAATTCGGCGATACGGTACAAACTCTGATCCGTTGGCAGAGTATCGATAACCTTGCGTCCGTTATTGATCAACGTAAAATGAATATGTGGGTAGGCAAGAGCCTGCTGGGTAGCAATCTGGGTGATGTGTGATGATTCCGTACTGTCACCTTTCAGAAATTTTTTCCGCGCCGGGGTATTGAAAAAGAGTTGCGCTACCTCAACAGTGGTTCCCTGCGGGCAAGCCACATCTTTCACCTGAGCTGGCCCACCGCCCTCGACAACGACCTGCGTTCCGCCACGATGTTCGTCATCAGAAGTGACCATACGCATCTGCGAAACAGAAGCGATGCTGGGTAAAGCTTCGCCGCGGAATCCTAAAGAGACAATTCTCTCCAGATCGGCGGAACTGATTATTTTACTGGTCGCATGACGCGAAAAAGAAAGCTGTGCGTCACACAGCGACATGCCTGATCCGTTATCGGTCACACGAATGAGTTTTTTCCCGCCCTGTTCAATTTCAATCAAAATGCGGGTGGCGCCAGCGTCAATAGAGTTTTCAACAAGCTCTTTGACCACAGACATAGGTCGCTCAACCACCTCACCAGCAGCAATCTGGTTAGCCAACTCATCCGGCAGAATCATCACCTGCGACATATTATTTTCTTTTGGTGAAGCAGACATGCAATTCCGAATCAACATTAAGGAAGGTCATAATCGCAACTCTATTTAAAACAATTTTCGATATATTACAAGAAATTATAAAACAAATGAGATATCTTGTATTCAGCCAACTTTAGCAGAACGTTAATGACTTGCAAATGACTGTATATGTTTTAGCATAAAAAGAAGGTTCAATGTTCGATGTATGGTTACCTGCGGGCGATAGAAGAACTCGCCGCGGCAAATCCTGCAACGACCATATACAATTTGTATTCACACGGCGCTTAGATTGACCATGTGATTTCCCTGAGCCCTGTTAACGAATTAATAAAAATACTGATCCACAAACAATGAACATCCCATCACAGTATCTTAAATTGATGCCCCTTCTGCTCATCGTTTCCGCAATTGTATTTATCACCAGCGATCAAATACGGTCTCAGAAAGAGCAAACAGCTCAACAGCTCGCTCCTGAAGGAATTGATGACGGTCATATCCATAGCCATGACGAGGGTGTGATGGATCACTCTGATCCGGTAGCACAAAAACGAATGGGGATTTTCCATTACAACGAAGGCAATAAATTCCTAAAGCAGAATGACTGGAAACAAGCTATCAGGAATTACAAAATGGCCTTGCACCACAACAAAGAATTTACTGAAGCATATATCAACCTGAGTACTGCTTACCTGAAAGACAAACAACTTGACGCATCGCTCAAAACTTTAAATACTTTACAAAAGATAGAAGAGAAACATCCCCTTCTTCACTACAACCTGGCTTGCTACTACGCTATCAAAGGAGATACCGCGCGGGGCATGGCTTCTTTGAAACTTGCCCTGGAATATGGATTAAAAAATATTGAAAGTCTGTTATCAGATCCTGACCTGGAAAAACTTCGCAGGGATCCGCAATTTCAGGAATTACAGATTAAACTCCCAGAAAAAAAAATCTGAAACATATTTTTCATTAATTATAAAGAGGTGCTGTTGCTTATTCGAAAGTAGGCACTACTTTGCGGAATCCTGCGTTTGACTTTCAACCGGGAACACCTTGAGCTTGCCATTTTTACCTATGGCAATAGCCAGCTCACCTTTTAGGATGGAGTAGAGCATTTCGCCGATGGCTTCCTTCCGCCAACCAGACAGCAGAGGATGGCCTTGCAGGTCCTGATTTTTGTCAAAACGTTTGACGAAATCATTAATCTTTTTTCTATCAGCCAGTACACTAGGTTCAATTTTTAACTCATCAGAACGAATCTGAACAAAAGCAGCTATCATTTCTTCGACACCGGGTGGCGCATTATATATTTCTACTGTCGGTAATTTAGGTATCTTATCTTTCGGGGTATTCAATCCTCTTTTAATTGCCGCGATAATATCTTTCCCGCTTCTGGATATTTCATTTCTGTGCAAGCCTCTAATATGATTCATATCCTTAGTATCTGTTGGCGCTTTTCTTGCCAATTCGAGGAGTGGCTCGTCCCTCACGATATTTTTGGACAGACAATCTCTGGCTTGCGCTTCACGTTCGCGCCATAACGTTAACTCACTAATCACCGCCAGATTTTGTGGATGAAGAGAACGCACATTCTTAATCTTCATATACAGTCTTTCAGGCTCAGGTGCCTTGAAGTTTTTTGCGTCTTCCAGTGATAAAAACTCCCCTTTAAGCCATTCATCGCGGTTGAGCTTTTTTAGCACCTGTTTCAACTTCTCGTACACCGGAAACAATAAGCGAACATCATCGAGAGCGTATTCAAGCTGGCTATCACTCAATGGTCTGCGGCACCAATCGGTATACGTCTCTGTTTTTTGGATTTTCTTACCAAGAACTTTATTCACTATCTTGGCAAAGGATATCTGGGAGCCCCAGCCCACAACAGCAGCGGCTATCTGAGTGTCAAACACAGGCAGGATCGCGCTTTCGCAAAGGCGGTGGAGAATTTCCAAGTCCTGCCTCGCGGCATGAAACACCTTGACTGTATTATTATTGCGGACCAAGTCCAGGAAGGGGTCAATATTGCGAACATGGATGGGGTCTATCGCAGCACAGGTTGTCCCATCAAAAACTTGTATGAGGCCTAAACGATGATAATAGGTCCTCTCTCTGACAAATTCCGTGTCTATGGCAAGAACGGGGCTGGTCTTCAATCGCTCGCAGACAGCAACCAAATCATCCTCAGTAGTTATATACATCAGAGAATCTCATTTCCGGAAGAAGAACAAGTTTGGTGAATAACCAACTTGTTAAAATTTATCATAATCAGGCTGCAAAAATTGCAAACCCCATTATGGCACACAAACCGGAGCAGAGTAAGATCTCCTACTTCATCAAGCAAGAACAAAAAATCATATACAAAACATTCCTACAAGGATTCATCCTGGCTAACTGCTTCGACCGCAATATCGCCCTTGGGACTCCAGTCTTCAGGCTTTCCATAACCCTGGTCATAATCCGATGGCACACTGCCATTCACCCGCCAGAATCGATTACTCAGTTTTTTGGAAGAAACAACTTTCTTCAGCTCTCCCCGTGAATCAAACACTCTCACTTCATAGAACATAAGCGCCACCTCATAAAAAAAATGATTAAATAATGTTTATGACTAAGGCAACTTCTCCCTACAAACTAGAGGGCTAATAAAATCAACTACCTATATGCGAATAACACGATAAGTACAAATATTTCAAATGTCAAGCCATAAAACCAATAAAATCAGTATACTGGCACCTTTAAATGCGACTGGCAAAAAGACACCGACTCACAAAATTAGTCCCCTCAACCAGCAAAATGTTAAATATCTATTCTCTACAATTTATACCCCCTATGGCTATTTTGATAACAAGTTATCCAGACAACAGAAAAATTTCCTTTTAAAATTCAGCACTGGAGTATATTTATTAGCCCAATAAGGCATCACTCGAGACTACCTGCAAAATGTTTGACTTTTCTCATGTCTTAGCCTATCTTGAGGTTAAGAGGGAGGTAGGTGGTTTCTTTGCTAAGATCGTTAATTCTCCAGTATGTTGGTAGCTTTTTGCCATGAAAATTATGGGAATTGATTCATCCACCCCCCAGGGGAGTGTCGCCCTCTTGGAAAACGGGCAAATTCTTGCTCAAGCTGAAGTTGATAATAATTCTGCATTTTCCAATCAAATCCTCAAATTACTGGATACGGTTCTTAACGAATCCAAGAGCAGACTCGAAGATGTACATGGCTTTTGTCTGACGACTGGACCTGGATCGTTTACGGGCCTCAGAGTCGGCGCCAGCCTGCTAAAAGGCCTAGTTTTGGCGACCTCCAAACCCTTTGTTAAGATTGACACGCTTGAGGCAACGGCATTCCGGGCAACACCCTCAAACAACAATATTTGTGCCGTTTTAGACGCAAAAAAAAAGGAGCTGTATACAGCCACTTTTCGCGAACACAATGGAGCATTGAAACGCCTCACTCCTGACCGGGCTATTGCGCCCGAGGATCTCTGTCAGGAAATCAAAGAACCAACTGTTTTCATTGGTAATGGCCTTGATACTTATGGTGATTTACTTGTCTCGCGACTAAAAGATTTTTTTTTACCAGTACCCAAAAATCTGCCTTTTACCGTGGCCGGTTGTGCCGCCCGTCTGGCAGAGGCGCATTTTAGTGATGAAAAGCTTTTCGATCTGAATGAGTTGACCCTTAAATATGTCAGGAAGTCGGAAGCTGAAATAAATAACCTAAAAGGAGGACACTAAGTCATGGATATTGAGAAGGGAGTTCTGGAAAAAATCCTTAATTCCAGCGTTGAGTTCAAGCGGCTTTATGAGCGACATTCTGAACTAAAACACAAAGTCGAGGACATGAATAAATCCAAGTTTCTTACTGCCGAACAGGAATTGGAAAAGAAACAGCACCAGAAACAAAAACTCGTCCTGAAAGATAAAATGGAAGCTATACTCAGTCAGGCTTCTTAATCCAGTTTTGGATAGCTGGTCTCTCTAATTTTTTCTACCCAATACGGGTGGAATTTCCATACCTTTTTCTGCTTGCAGAAAGCTGGTCTGGCTTCGCAGAATACCACCGGACAACCGCAACAGATATTCGAAGCAAACTACCCTGCTTGCCGGGATATAATCTCCTATAACCCCCACCAGACTACGCGCAAGGTCCTTCTGCTCTGCGAGTGTTTTCACCACGCGAACGCATAATGCGGGGCTGTATATCAGGCGCTGCAATGTATTACTGAGAAAAAACCTTTTACTGAATTCCTCATTTCGCAGCCGATTATAGTTTTCCAGGTGGCTTTTTGAAAAATCCAACCTGTCGAACGCTCTGGCAATCACTCCGGTAGCAAGCTGAGAACTCCTTAAGGAAAGGTAAATCCCCTCTCCGGTAAAAGGATCAATAAACCCAGTAGCGTCCCCCACCAGAATAAGACCTCCGCATTGTGGAGTTTTTACTGAGTACGCAAGTGAATCGACCGCCCTTACTTTTTCACCTGGCTCCCCGGCACCAAGCATTTCTCCGCGCAAGGGATTCTTCAACACGGTATCCCGGTAAAACTTTTCAACATCTTTACCCGACACACAGGTTTTGTCTGTAACAAGCACCACATTGGCCCTGCTACTTCCCACAGGAGCTATGCCGGTGTAACCCGGTCGGCTGATGTGCATATAACAATAGGGTCCAGGCAGTCTTACACCCTGCCAATGAGCGGCAAGAGCAATTTTGCCATTATCAGAAGAACTTCGCTTTAAACCCAGTCGGCGAAGGGAGATACTGTTTCTGCCTCCTGCATCGACCACCACTTTTGCTTTAATATGAAATTCTATTTTCGCCTCATCACGACCTTTAACACCACACACCCTGCTATCCTCGAAAACTAAATCCGTGACCTTGAAACCTTCCATGAATTCCACCTGTGAATCGCGAACCCGGTTGAGCAGAATATGATCAAGGGTCGAACGTTCCATAGACAGACTTGTCATAACCACACCGTCTATTGAGGTCGGATAATCAACCTGCAACCAGGACCGTTCATAAGCAGACAAAGCCACTCCCTTGAGCCTGATCGGATTCACAGCTTCTATCGCATCAAGAACACCAAGTTTAGATAAAATGGCATCGGCGGCCGGACTGATAAATTCTCCACAGACCTTGTCACGGGGAAATCGCGCCTGATCGAGCAAGGCAATACGATATCCCAGTTTTTCCAGAAACAAGGCCGCCGAAGTTCCTGCGGGTCCCGCGCCTATGATAATGATGTCGTAAGGTTTCATAGAGTAAATTCAGACTATTGTTACTGGTCCGGGTGAGTGTTATTCTCTCCCACATGATTCTCGGACTGGATGACATTGCAGGCGGTCATGAAATATTAGCTTTCTTAATATGGCTGGGGCTCACGGCCCTATTCTATCTTGTCGGCTACGTGGCCGCGCTCAATGTGGTTGACGACATCACCCAAAACAGCTGGCTTAAAGTTCCCGCCATGTGGGGACTTTCTATTGTCACCGCCGGACTCATGAGCATCCTTGATTACAATCCACTCATTCTTTTTTTTGTTATGTGTGTGACAAATCACCTGAGGTTGAAAAATCTGACCGCTCCCGACAATGAAAACCTGGATAGACTTCCAATTAATAAAGCCCTGTATTACATCGCCAGCTACGGTTATATTTTTCTGGTTCTGGGAATCACCCACTATATTGATTTTCGCAACAACCTGCAGGGCCTCTAAATTTTCCTTTGGGTAAAGCGGGGAAGCCACATACCGGTGCGGGCACGAAAGACCTGATACTCTTCTCCAAATTTTTCGGCCAGCGCTGTTTCCTCATGATGAATCCGATACTGAAATCCGGCCCAAGCCGTCACGATTCCCACTGCGCCCCAAACAAAAGAATGAGCAATCACTGCGTAAGAAAGCACAACGATCATCATCGAAGTATAGGAAGGGTGTCGTACCAGACCATATAACTGATCGGTTTTTAACCTCTGTTCCTGACGAAAAACAATATCGAACTTGAATGCAACGGATCCGATTTGATAAATTGCAACAACCCGCAAAACCGCTCCGCAAATGAACAATATAGCGATGAGAGTAAATTCCAAAGCGGTTACGGGAGCTGCATTCGCTCGCCCCAGAAATGACAAGCCAACCAAAGCCACCACAATAGGCAAGGTATGTCCGAATAATTGTTTAAGATGCTCCTTGTCAAACGGCGTATCCCCAGGCTCTACAGTAAGGACAAAAACGACTATCTCAATGGTTCCAAAGATGAGGTTAGCGCAAGAAATGAGCAAAAATCGTTCGGTAATCTCCGGGCCGAGCCCGAGCGCGGTCAAAGGCCCCACATTGGGAATCAGGGGGGCCATATAGGTGAGACCGACCAGAACCGTATTGAAGTTCCTGTTCCGGGTCAAAGCAACTGTAAATATTGCCAGAAACAGGAAAAAGTTTATATGAATTAGTAAAGAAGCCATCTGCCACTCCACATATCATCTCGTCAGCACAAGATATTTTATTACAATGGGTTATCGCTATAAAACATAGTCTGCCCTGTTTCCACCAGCTGATAATGCTTAACAGGTAAACCCCAAAAAAACAATTCTGCGCCAGCTCTTAAAAAATGTTATCTTATAAGGTATACTCCTGTTTTCTATAATAATATAATAGAAAACTCACTCGGGGACACCCTAATTGATGGTCTGGAAAAGCGCATCCCCGTCATAACAGTTTCCTTAATTAATCATACTCAACACGGGAAACGGGTCCTGCCCGTCTGCCCTTTGTAATTAAAGAGGTTTCTCATGGATACAAGGACTTTAAATATACCGCCCGAGGTAAAACAGGAAATAGAAGAATTCGCCGCCGAAGTGGAACGACTGAGTCGCGGCGAGGTGGACCCTGAAGATTTCAAACGATACCGCCTGCAACAGGGCATTTATGGTCAACGTCAGGATGGCGTAAATATGGTCAGGACAAAACTGTCCACAGGCCGCATGACCGCAGATCAACTTCTCTGCCTTGCTGATTTTGCTGATAAGTATTCCAATAAAATTCTGCATGTAACCACCCGGCAAGATATTCAATTTCATTATGTGAAAATTGATGATGTCCCTGATGGATTAAAGGATTTGGCGGACCACGACCTAACCACCCGCGAGGCCTGTGGCAATACGGTGCGAAATGTAACGGCCTGTCATAAGGCGGGTACTTGCAAGGAAGAAGTGTTCGATGTGGCCCCCTATGGTAAGGCGATCACTAAATATTTACTTCGCCACACGCTGACACAAAATCTACCAAGAAAATTCAAGATCAGCCTGGGAGGGTGTCGCGGATGTGGCCTCGGACCAATTCATGATATCGGACTCAATGCTCAAATAAAAAATGAAAATGGAAAAGAAGTGCGCGGATTCAAGGTATTAATAGGAGGCGGCCTGGGTTCATTTCCACATGGGGCGAAGCCATTAACAGACTTTATCCCTGCGGACAACCTGCTCCGCATGTGCGAAGCCATGGTTCAGGTTTTCGACAAATACGGTGACAAGAAAAACCGCAACAAGGCCAGACTCAAATACGTTCTCGATAAACTCGGGCTGGAAAAAATAAAAGAACTCTATGAGGAAGAATTCGCCGCGCTGTCTGACAAGGATTTCCCGGCAATAGAAATTCCTGCGGAAGCTATTCCTGCCACACCTCAGTATGCGATCAATAACGAGTTCGACAATGACTCTGAGTTCCAGACATGGAAAAATAGAAACACCACTGAGCAGAAGCAAAGTGATTATTACAATGTTCAGATCAAATTGCCTCTGGGTGACGTCACCAGTGATAAGACGCGCAGTATAGCGAAAATCGCGTCCGATTTCGCCGGGGGAATTATCATGTGTACTGTTAACCAGAACATGATGATCCCGTGGGTAAAAGGTGAGGCATTAAGCACGGTGTACGCCGAGCTTAAAAAAATAGAACAGCATAGAGCTGGAACCGAAGAGATCCGCGACATCACCTGCTGTCCGGGGTCCGAGACCTGTAACCTTGGCATTACTGCGTCCCGCGGGTTGGTCAAGTGTTTGAACGATGAAATGGAGAACAGCTACCCACTCTCGCAGGAGCTGGATCATATTTCCATAAAGGCCAGCGGATGCCCAAATTCATGTGGGCAACATCACATCGCCTCCATAGGTTTTCATGGTGGCGCAAAAAAAATAAATGGAGTCCTCGCACCCCACTACGAAGTGCTGTTAGGTGGCGGTGTAGATGAAGACAAGGTCACCTTCGGTACGTCAGTGATCAAGATTCCATCGAAAAACGCACCCCTGGCAACAAGACTGCTTATTGATACCTACAAAAATGAAAAAAATGAAAATGAATCCTTCGGGGCTTTTTTCAACCGGAAAGGGAAAGACTTCTTTCGCGAACTACTTTATTCGCTGAGAGACCTACCGGATATAGAAAAAGACCCGCAGGCTTATATTGATTTTGGAGCGGAGAAAAAATTCAGCCTTGAGGATCGTGGTCAGGGCGAGTGTGCAGGCGCCGTTACGGATATGATCACCGACCGCTTGTCAGAATCTGAACGGGCTCATTTCCAAAGCAAACTTTCACTGGAAAAGGATGCATACGCCGAAGCTATTGAGCATGCCAAACGCTCAACTGTATCCTCCGCAAGAGCATTGCTGGTTACGGAAGGAATGGATTTTAATGATGACCTTGAATGCATCAGGAAGTTCCACTCACTCATTATCGATATGGAAATTGTCTCGGCGAAATTTGCTCTAATGGCTGAACATTTTGAAAAAGATACTGCAGAAAATGATAAGGAAACAGCTTCGTGGTGGGTCCAGAACAGTGGTGAGCTTTCAGAAGAATGCCGAAAGGTTAATGATAGAATGCAGTCTGATAAATCGTTGAGAATACGCACTGGCGGCGACGAAAAAGGACCTAGCACCGGCGGCTCGTTCCAGAAGATCGATTTACTCGGAATCAAGTGCCCCTTCAACTACGTCAAAACAAAACTTAAGCTGGAAACCATGGCTTCGGGCGATTCTCTTGAAGTTTTGCTGGACCAGGGTGAGCCTGAGCAAAATGTTCCCCGGAGTATCCAGAATGATGGCCACAAAGTCTTATCCATGGGCAAAGAAAACGGACATTTTAAAATGGTAATCGAAAAGGCTTGAGCGCGAGATATGCTAAAAAGCATGACCGGATTTTCCCGGCACGAAAATCAAAACGGGGAGCTTACCTGCAAGATAGAAATCCGCTCGGTAAACAACCGGTTTATTGACATCAATACCCGCCTTCCCAAATCACTTGCGGCCCTTGAACTTCCACTTAAAAAACTGGTTAAATCAAGATGCGCACGAGGTTCGTTCGACATAAGTGTCACCATAGAAAATGGCGAACAATCTGGAGCCAACTTTGAAATCAAACCCAACCTGCCCCTGGCCGCTCAATATTTAAGCGCATTCAAACAAATAAGGGATGACCTGAACCTGCAAGGTGAAATTGATATAAATTCAATTCTGAGCCAGAGAGATGTTGTTAAACCCGAGCTCAAAGAAATTGGTGATTCCAGCGAGGAAATTGTTATCTCAACTGTTGAAAAGGCTCTTTCCGATCTCATCAAAATGCGGGAAGAAGAAGGAGCCAATCTGGAAGAAGATATTATCGACCAGGTCAAAAATATCGAGGAACTGGGCGGGGTTATAAAATCAAGACAATCAACAACTGTTCAGGGATTTCAAGACAAGTTGAAAGAAAAACTGCAAACTCTTACCAATGGTATGGAACTCGACCCGGCACGCATTGCTCAGGAGACGGCCCTGCTGGCTGACCGTTGCGATGTAACCGAAGAGGTAGTTCGGTTAAACAGTCACCTTCAACAATTCTATAAATTAGTAGAAACCAGTGACCCCATAGGTCGCAAGCTGGAATTTTTGACACAGGAAATCAACCGCGAAGTGAACACCATTGGGTCCAAAACGATTGACATTGAAGTTTCAAAAAACGTGATTGAGATGAAAAGTCGACTGGAAAAAATACGAGAACAACTGGCTAATATTGAATAAATCGTATATAACTTCCATAGTTGTTTTGTTTGGAGCACTTTTCCCCATTTCATTCAAATCGGGGCAATATATAACAAGATCATGAATTCCAAAGGCGTCGTATTCATACTTTCTGCAGCATCGGGTACCGGTAAAACCACCACCTGTAAATTGCTCAAGCAGAAACTCCCTGAACTCAAATTCAGTGTGTCACATACTACTAGAGAAGCCCGCTGTGGGGAATCGGAGGGGGTCGACTATTACTTCATTCCCCAAAAGGATTTTGAAGAAAAAATCAAGCGCAACGAGTTTCTTGAGTGGGCAAATGTTCACAATCAATATTATGGCACCGCATTTGAAACGGTAGAACGTCACCGTCAAAATGGAGAAGACCTATTGATTGAACTGGATGTTCAGGGGGCACATTCCTTAAGGAACATAAACTACAAAGCTGTTTTCATTTTTATAATGCCGCCATCACTGAAAGAATTGGAAGCGAGACTGAATAAACGCAATACCGAACCGCCAGAAATAATCAATGACCGGCTTGAAGTAGGCAAATATGAAATCAAACAATTCGATATTTATGACTACATTTTGACTAACGATAAGGTGGAAGAAACAGCTGAAAACCTAAGTTCCATAATTCGAGCCGAGCGTTGCCGTAAAGAAATGTACCAGCCCTCCCCAGACCTGAACGCCCTGCTCAATAGCAAGGTGAACACCTGATGTCCAACGTGGACCTCATGAACTTGATCCAGAGCAACGTTCGTTCCTTGAAGCCTTACCACGTGGAAAATATTGACTGCGAGATAAAGTTACATGCGAATGAAAATCCCTTTTCGCCGTCAGATGAGCTACTGGATCTCTTAACGGAATCTATCAAAAGCTTTCAATTAAACAGATACCCCGATCCGGACAGCAGGAACCTTAAATACTCAATCGCAAAAAGGCTAAACACTGACACGAGTCGCTTGGTCATTGGTAACGGTTCTGACGAAATCATTCTGCTCTTGCTTCAGGTGTTTTGCCAGGAAGGCGATTCCATTATCTTCCCCGACCCAACCTTTGCCATGTACGCAATCATAGCGAAAGGGCTGGGACTTAAACCTGTCAACATACCACTGGATGACCACTGGGATTTTGACGCGGCTGAACTTTTGAAGGTTGCCGAAGAAAACAAATCCCGCATCATTTTTCTTAGCTATCCCAACAATCCAACGGGCAATTGCTTTTCTGAAAATGAGGTGCGTAAAGTTGTAGAAAATTTCAGCGGAATCGTAGTGGTGGATGAAGCTTATTATGATTTTGCACGAAAAAGTTTCGTTGGTGAAATTGAAAAGCACAATAATTTGGTGGTCTTAAGAAGCTTATCCAAAATTGGCCTGGCGGGACTGCGTGTGGGCTTTGGAGTGGCTGATCCATTAATCATTGACCAGATCAACAAGGTACGCCTCCCTTACAACTCCAATACGGTTTCCCAGACTATGGCGGAGCATCTGATGACTCATTTTGATCCAGTGCAAAAACAGATTAATTCTATTCTTGAAGAACGTACCCGCCTGATAGGCGAACTTGAAAAATTTGATTCGCTAACCGTATACCCGTCAGACTCCAACTTTTTTTTGTTCAGAACCGAGCCATCTGCCGATAAATTATTCAGGTATCTTATAGATAATGGAATTTTGGTTCGCAACCTGAGTTCTCACCCGAGATTAAACAACTGCCTGCGAATTACAATAGGAACAAGAGATGAAAATAACCGGTTTCTCTCAAAAATGGCAGACTATACTCAAACAGAAAATCCGTAAAGTTCTTCAAAAAACACGGCAACATTGAAGAAAAGATTTACTATGTATATTAAGTTACCCATCAAACCCATCCTGTTGTACCTCTTCATTGGAAGCCTGTTGTTTATATGGGGAACAGGTGGCCTCTTCTACTATCAGTCATCGCATTCCGTTAGCGAGAATACGGAACCGGTGATAGTTAATATCCCACCGGGTGCCACCCTGAAACAAATTTCCCACGATCTCAAGGACCGCAGTCTGATCCGCAGTGCCAGCGCTTTTCGTCTGCTGGCAAACATTCGCAAAAAACAGACCCATATACAAGTTGGCGAATATGAACTCAATCAAGCCATGCTCCCCATTGAAATATTGTTGGCCATCACCAGCGGCAAAACTGTTTTGCATCCTGTCACCATCCCCGAAGGCTACCGAATCACAGAAATCGCTCAACTACTGGAAGAAAAAGATCTGGCAAACAGAGAAAATTTTATACAAGAAGGTCGAGACGCTGAATTAATAAACACGCTGAATATTCCATCCGGCTCCCTGGAAGGTTATCTTTTCCCTGAAACCTATCACTTCAACAGACATACATCCGAGCGCAAAATTATCCGTACCATGACCGATACATTTAAACAACGTGTGCTCACCCCTGACATACTGAATAAAATAAAAAATTCAAAAATGTCATTGCATGAAACAATCACTCTGGCATCGCTGATAGAAAAGGAAACAGGAAAGGACGAGGAGCGAAAACATATATCCTCTGTATTTTACAACCGTCTGCACAAAAAAATGCACCTACAGACTGATCCTACCGTTATTTATGCGATTCAGGGATTCGATGGCAACATACGAAAAAAAGATTTGAGTATTGACTCGCCTTACAACACATATCGTTATGGCGGGCTTCCACCTGGACCTATTGCCAGCCCTGGGTTAAAATCAATTATCGCGGCTTTGAATCCAATAAAATCAAATCATCTCTATTTCGTATCACGAAAAGATGGCAGTCATCATTTTTCCTCCAGCCTTAAAGAACACAACCGGGCCGTGCGCAAATATCAACTGAGGAAAGTGAAGAGGCGCTGATTTTACTCTGAATGGAGCCCATCATGAAACACTTGCCTTTTTAAAAACTTCAAGCGGAGAGAAGTCTCGACAGGAAGGAACACCCCATATTCAATATAGTAATGAGAAAAAGTAAGGAGGGCTTGCAATGAAATTAGATGCAAATAAAAAAATTCTTATCGTAGTAGCACTTGTTCTTTATCTTCTCTACAAAATAATGGGCGGATGAGTATATTAAGAATTTATTTTAAGACTAAAACATTCTTAGCTGAAGAAATTAAATCAGGTAGGAAAAAGCTGAGTGACCTGCCCCAGTTAGTTGTACCACTTTTTAATCCCATCGCCCGCCAATTGTGAGATAATATGTAAGGTGTATATGTAGATCCTAGCTGATATAGACAACTTTTATTAAATCAGCAGAACCTTTTGCTTGCAGGAGGAACCATGACTCACACCGAATTCAAAGAACCCAAAATTGGTAGCACTTCATGGAGCCAGTGGATCGAAGAGAATCTGGTTCGGGCCAGAGAAATATACGAGGAAGCCACTAAAAACCTGAGCAGCATTACCAGAAAATCTATTTTAAAAGCTAATAAAGAATCAAAGTTTTTCATATCCCACCTCACCCTTGTGGATTTCATTTGTGGGTTCGCTTCCCTGGCGGTCATAGGGTTCGCGTCGTTGTTCCTTCTTTCAGGACTGGGCCTTATTGGCTACCAGGTGTTCCTGTGGATGCAGAGCGGCATATGGTCGGAATTCCCAATAGTGGTCGCGTTTAACTTTCTATTCGAAAACACCCTGCCAGCCCAATGGTTGAGTAACCCCGAATCATGGATAGGTCTGCAAAAAGTAGTTGAATGGCTAATGGAAAATATTCCACTTTCAGTTGCCTTGATCATTCCATCTATTGTGACCATTGGCGGAATGGTCTGCATATCAGGCCTGGCAATGGCCTTCAGGTTCTATCAGTTCAAAAAGGAAGACAAGAACTGAACCTATTCAGAGCAAAATGGATGAATATTAACCAATGGACGAGGCCAACCAGTTGATGTACGAGAACAAAATCCGGCATTTGGCTGTGGTGGAAGAAGAAAAAGTTGTAGACATGCTTTCCGTCAAGGATCTGGCTTCCTGCTATGCAAAATCATTCCGCATGCAAGAATAAAGATTCTGAGCAATATCAGCAAAATAATGCCCGTCCTCCTGATGGAGACGGGTATTTTTTTGCGCCTCCCCTACCCGGCCTCCTGCTCGCGAAACAGGTTGGCTTCTGATCTTTTATAAATAGCGAGACCCGCTATAAAGGTGCCTAGGACACTGGCTGTTAGGCCGGGAATAACTCCACGGACGAACCCGCCAACACTTAACCTTGCCCGCGCCACATCACTGAGCATCAAGCCACTTTGCGCAAATGCATCCCCCATATTCAATCCAATTTCCTGCAAAGCATACGTACACGCCCCTCCAAGAACACAACCAGCGACAGACCCCACAAGACCAACAACAAACGACTCGGTAACCAAACTTAAGAGCAGGTGCGAATGCGTCTCACCCATCGCCAGCCGAATCCCCATCTCACCATAACGGTGAATACCGTTTAGAATTCCCGCGTTCCACAACACCACAACCATCAGGAATAAAAATATACCGATAATAAATTTGCGGACGACCAGAAATTTTTCTGCAATGGGACGGATATTGCGTTGATCCAGAATTGAAACCACGATAGGAAAATCATCTTTAGCCCAGCCTGAAGGATGAAGGTTTATGAGAGTCTTCATTTGGAATTCCAGTCTGGAACGATATCGATCATACTCACGAAAAGAAACATAAGATGGAAGATAACCCAGCCAATCGGTCACTATATCATCCAAATAAAACGTTTCCTGCGCGTCGACCAGATCTATAAGAGCCATTTTTTTGTCCATGGCAAAAATCCCAAAACGAACAAACCCAACCACCGTAAAATTATCAGTGGCCATTCCTCCATCGAAAGTCTGACCTATCAACGTCACCGGCCTATTGAGTTCCAGCGCCAGAGTCTGCGCCAACTGATATCCCACCAGAATTTCACCCCGCTTATTCGGCAACCTGCCACGGGTAAGAGATTCCGCAAGGTTCAGACGCTTTAACTCTAAAGAATCCTGTGACAGCAGGTCCAACGCGATGCCCATAACCGGAGTCTGACTTCTGGTTTCACCCCGTTCATCGGGAACGTCCATAATCGCACCCCAGCGAATGCGAGGCGACCACACAATTTCCGGATCAGAATTAGCCCTGAGCCAATCTCCTGTTACCTTTTGCGATCCCAATGCACGGTCCATCGGGTTCAAATGCTCCTCATCATAAAATGGCTTATTGACTACCCGCAAGTGCCCCGTATCAAGGTGGGCCGTACTGTCCATCATCCCCATGATCACCCCGTCCATGAATCCCACCAACACAATCACCAGTGCCACTCCAACCGTTACCACAATAAAAGGAAATAACGACCGGGTACGATCCCGCAACATCCCCTTGATCAACCAGCGAATCATGTAATCCCCCTGCCCCTCAAAGCCATCGTAGGATCAAGGCCAGAGATTTTTTTAACAGGCCACCACGCTACAAAAATCATAAGAACAACCACAATACAAACAGAGGACATAATTTCAAAAAACTGAAAATCCAAAAACACACGTTCACGCACAGGCATGGTCGACGCGCTCAGATGCGAAACATCCAGTCCCACACTTTGAAACCACATGAAAAACGGAATTCCAAGAACCAAACCAAGAATAACAGCGCCAAATGCAGCCAGACTTCCTTCGAGGACAAACACACGTACAATTTGATTGGCCTCCATCCCCAAAGCCATGAGCGTGCCAATTTCCTTTTGACGTTTAAATATATTTAAAATCTGTGTATTAAATACACTCGTTCCCGCAAGGAACATCAGAATAGCCCAAAGAATTCTTGAGTTTCTTCTGTCCTGCTTCAATAAAGCCAGTAAATCAGCCATCAATATTTCAACCGTATTAAACTCCAATCCATCCACCGAACCAACAAACTCACTCACAGCGACCCAACTCACTTCCGATGGCCTTACCGTCATAGACCGTAAATGATCCAGCCGAACCCAGACCACACCTTCATCAACACGCGGGTTGATAAAATCGGCAACATCAACAACTCTGACATTACGCGCATCGACAACATTATTCCGGTCGCGCCACCTCAGCACTACCGTAGATCCTTTTTGCAAATGAGCCCTCTGCGCCATGCGGTTACCCACGACCACAGGAATAGCATCTTCAAATTGTGAACCATAAGTTTTCAGCCCGGACAGTGGCAGATCAAGCAAAGACTGATCCATCTCAATGCCTCGAAGCTGAACCGGGTATAACCTGCGGTTAGGAAACAACTGTCCTTGCAGAACCAGCACTTCCGCTTTGTCGGTAGCAGATAAAGCATGCAAAACCTCAGGAACAGGCAAAGTTCTATCCTCCCATTCCGTTGGCGTTAAAATATCAAAACCGGGAACCCTGTATTGCCCGCCAGCCATATCCGTAGTGGTCATATTACGAGTGGCCTGCACTTGGAATCCATTAAGAAGAGACAGCATGAAAATCAAGGCGACCATCGTTAGAGCCGTCACAAGGACATTCAAAAAAGCGCGAACACCCTGACGATAAAAATTTTTCCATGCAATTCCCAGAATCATTCAAAATCTCCATCGCCATTTCTACGTTTATCCCATCTCACATAACCATCTTCCAGACCGATTTCCCGGCGAACAAATTTAGTGACTTTCTCATCATGGGTAGAAAAAACAAAAGCCGCATCAAATTTTTTATTGAGATCCAACATCAACTCAAGAATTTGATAAGAGTTTTCCTTATCCAGATTGGCAGTCGGTTCGTCCGCGAGCACCAACCGAGGCTCCTTGACCAAAGCACGCGCTATAGCTACCCGCTGGCATTGCCCCCCGGAAAGCTCAGAAGGCCTCTTGCTAACCTGAGGTATTAATCCCACCTGGTCAATAATAGACATCACGCGATCACGAACATCCGATTCCTTAAGGTTGGCCAGCAAAAAGGGAAAGAGAATATTTTCATAAACAGTATAAACAGGAAGCAGATTATATGACTGGAAGACAAAACCTATATTCTCCCTGCGGTATGAAGCTCGCTGGTCAGGCGACATGCCGCCAAGAGACTCATCACAAAAAATGATATCACCAGACGTAGGAGTGTCGAGTCCGCCAATCAGATTAAGGAGAGTGGTTTTGCCGGACCCCGATGGCCCGACAAAAGACATGAACGACTTCGGCTCGACACGCAAGTTTATTTCATGAAGAGCAGTGAAATCCTCACCGCCCATACGATAAACCTTGGTAATCCTATTTAACTGAATTAGAGAATTTTCCATAACATTTCAGAAGGACTAAAGCCCTGCCTATATCCTATATTAAACTGCACAGTGCAATCCTTCAGAATTGCGACACTTAAAAATGCGCAATCACAGTCAAGCCCACATTCGGTTCAGTACCATTAAAGTCGGCCGTCTCTTTGAAGAGTCTGCCGGCAGTGCGATCTGTCTTTAAAGTGCCGCCCCATTTTCCGGTAATATAAAGAAAAACCTGGCTGGTCAAAGTGTATTCAACCTGGGGCACCAGTTGAAAACTACCATCACGGACATCAAACAGGCTGAACAGTTGCCATCTTATATCCGCGCTAATTGGCTGATCCAGCAGAACACCAAACTGATGGATCGAACGATCTCCCTTAACATCATCTTGACTGAACTGAGGTTCACGAGTTGAAAAAAAATACTCCAACAAAACATGGAGACCATCACCAACATCAAAAGTGTAATCCGTACCAACAACTGCATCAAAACGAACAGGATGGTTTTCCTTCACACGTTCCAGATCAACCCGGCCTTCGCTCCAATAGGCGGCATGGTATTCACCCTTAAAATGGTATCCCAATTGGATCATTTCCCGACCGAACTGCGGCAGTTCATCGAGGTCAGAAATTGGATGATACTGCGCCACCACTCCAGATTCTACTTCACCGAGCAAAGCTTCCCAGCGCAACCCCGCTATCATTCGACTGCCCAGTTTAGCAGGCACAACCCAGCCTTGAACCGAACTGGTATCATCAAGAAAAAAAGTTGACCTCAGTCCATCGACACCTCGAGTCTGCGGGACCACCCCAGTGATATTGCGAGTATCAAAAATCCCGAGCGGACGAAAGATGAATCCTGAACCGAACAGAATTTTCTGCCTGCCGCCACGCAAGCTCAAACGACCGTTATCCAACCTCAGCCAGGCGCGAAAAAAATCTATATCCGTCTCCTGCCTCAAAGAAGCCTGCTCGCTCGGGCCATCCACCTGCTTCCCATCGGCAGTCAACTCATAATCCAACTGCCATTCATCACCCTGCCAGACGTTTCCCAAAACCCCGAGGCGAAGCTCTGCTTCACTGTCAAAATCCTTGAATCCCAATGGAGAATCAGGAACGTACACACTTCCAAGTACGACCCGGCCTTCCAGCGATCCATCAAAACCAGCAACTGGATTTGGGACAAAAAGCCAAACCATTAAAACGATAAATAAACGGGTTAAGATATCATCCTCCAATCCCACTCGCATTGAGGCTGAATAATCTGTCCGAAATTTTTCTAGTGGTGACGATCCAGTTAAACTCGTCCAAAACCGCCTTGCGTCCATTGGCCCCACAGGCCTTCATTCGTTGAGGATCATTGATCAACTGCAAAATAACGGGGCCCCAGACTTTTGCATCCATCGAGGAGACCGCTTCACCAATGCCATAAGTTGCAAAAAATTTATCCAAACCACCGATCCCGCTACCAACCACAGGTTTGGCGCAAGCCATATGTTCAAAATGTTTCAAAGGGGATAATCCGGTAAACAGAGTTATTCAAAATTTAATTGGAAGGCAGGCACTCTGACTTATAAAAACTTTTTAAGAAACTGGATCAACTGTTCCGACCCCACCCAGGGAACCCGCGCTTGAATGATCCCATTCGGGCCAATGATTAATACCGTTGGCATGTCTCTTTGAATATAGTTTTTATTAACAGATTGCTCTGGGTCCAGCAGATAAGAAAATTTTACCTTTTCAGGAAATCCTTTAAGGTAAGCCATAACCTCTTCCTTGGAATCCCCGCTGGTATTTATCCCTAGAATAGCGAGTTTAGCGGAAGAAAGTTCATCTCGCACCTTATTGAATTCCAACGCCTGTTTCATGCATGGCACACAGATATGGAACATTCCCAACAAGACAACCTTTCCTTTCATATCCGACAAAACCACTTTTTCCCCTGTCACAGAAGTCAGCGAGAAATCTGGAGCCGGGTCCCCCGACATGGGAACCTTCGCGTAGGAAGATTGAACAAGGAAAAATACAGTAAAAAGGGTCAAACTCAGGATTCTATACATGGTCCGGCTCCTTAATTTTGAGAAAAACTGGAATAATTCTAGGGTAAGAAGGGTCTATATAATGGAGTATTTTCTTTTAATGCTCCTCTATTTTAAACCAGCTTAAATCAGGATGGAAGCCTAAACAAACATGTTTCCATCTTCCGTAAGGTTTACCAGTTTCTCTAACAATACCTATCATAACTTATGGTGTTAAAGGCCTGTTTTTTAACAATAACTCAACCTTGACTTGCTCGTCTATTTGTACTACAAAGGAATTAAGCCTTAATTTAATTAGCCTTATAAAATGCGCCTGATACTCCATCTGATACTTATATGTCTTCTGGCCCCCGGTTTAGCCTATTCCGGGACTATCAAAGGCAACACTGTGTTTACCGGAAAGGTAAGCCCGTTGGAGGCCTACAAGACCGGAAAATACAAAAAAGCTTGTGGACCAGAAATTCCTAACGAAACTTTACTTATTGATAATAAAGGTCTTAAGAACGTTGTTCTTTCGCTCCATGGCAAGAAACTGAAATCCAAAGCCGGTGAGTACGTAATGGACCAGAAGGACTGTCGGTACGTCCCCCATGTCATTGCCATGCCAGTGGATTCAGAATTGAAAATCCACACAAGCGATCCAATCAATCACAACATTCATACCTACTCCTTTGAAAATGATCCGATAAATATCATGTTTACTCCGGAGCAGGAAGAGTACGTTCAAGAACTGGAAGAAGCGGAAATCGTCAAAGTTGAGTGCGACCTGCACAGCTGGATGACCTCGTGGATTGTGGTCACGCCAAACTCATACTTTGCCGTTTCGGGCAAGGACGGAGCCTTTGAGATTGCCGATGTTCCACCAGGTAAATATAAACTGATCGCCTGGCACGAAACACTGGGAAGTATCTCCAGAGACGTTACTGTTGGAGAAGGAGAGACCAAAATAAATTTTGATTTTATAGAAGCAGAACAGGAATAAGTATTAAACGAACACCAGTAAACTTGATATTCATCACTTATACCGGGGAGACATCACTGTCATGAAACTCAGGTCAATCATCGCCATCACTGCCTTATTATCATTCTTGTCCCTAGGTGTGGAAAGCCAGGCATACCAGGAAATCGAAGTAACAAATGGGGGAACTATTCAGGGCCAAGCAGTCTTGACAGGGAACATGCCTCCTCCACGCGTGTATCACCTCATTCTATTCCCAAATATCGACATGTGCGCTGAAGTGGATACTGATGACGAAATGAACCGCGTTCTCGATGACTTTCAGATCGGTGAAAACAACGGACTGAAAGATGTAATTATTACTCTGGAACATGTTGAAGCAGGAAAGCCATTCAACAAAAATCCCATTTTGATCAACTCTGAGCAATGCAAGTTTTCTCCCGATGTCAGCGTAGTCAGACAGGGTGAGACATTCAAAGTTGATAATATAGATGCCGTCATGCACAACAGCCAGGTTTATCAGGCAGAGCGCGGGAAAATTATTCAAAACCTGCCCATCCCACCTGATGCAATGACAGACGGAGTTGTGACATTTCAGGGGAAATTCAAGATATTCCAGATGATTTGCGGAATGCACGAGTTCATGCAAACATGGGGTTACCGAATTCAGAATCCTTATTACTTCAAGACCAAACGTGGAGGTGAATTCAAGATAGATAACATCCCACCTGGGGACTATATCCTGAACGCTTGGCATTTCCTGATGAAACGGCAAACGAGAAAAATCCACATTGCCGAAAATGGAACGGTTGACGTTAACTTTGAATTCGATGGCAACAAAGTAATCAGACCTCTGTACGAAACTATCAAATCCGGACGTATCAAAAAAGATGCCGCAGCACCAGGATCTGCCAAAGGCGCAGAAGTTGGGAAATAACGTAACGTATGGCATTTAATAAGTCCCGAATTCAAATATGGCTCAACGCTGCGATCATAGGGTTCATTCTAGCACTGTGTGGTCAGGCCTACGCCTTCACTGGACCGAGCGCATCTGATATGCCCTCGGTCTTAGAGGTCGAAGGCAGGCAGGTTTCCCTCAAAAACCTCAGTAGCCCAATAGCAGAGTCTGAACAAACCATCAAAGAAGGCGCGGAAATATACATAAAAAACTGCGTTCTCTGCCACGGTGACCTGCTCGATGGAAAAGGACTTTTTGGTGATAGTTTCTTTCCGCGTCCTGCTAATTTTCTGCACCCTCAATCCGTTTTAAGCAAACCGCTGTCCTACACATACTGGCGCATCATGAAAGGCGGGCCCGGACTACCGGAAAGGTATAATCCCTGGGACTCAGCAATGCCTGCATGGGAAGGCGTTTTGAAGGAGGAAGATGTATGGAAAGTCATTCAATACATCTATACAGCAGCGCAAGAAAGAAGGAAGTTAAAAGAAACGCCGCAAGCAGAACCCTCTGTTAACAGAGGAAGTGAAGTCTACGCCAAAAATTGTGCTGTTTGCCACGGTGACACAGGTGGCGGTGATGGTCCCGGTGCAAAAATATCCAGTCCGTTCCCAAGAAATTTCATCAAAGGTCACATCAAGTTTCGCACCACACCCTTTGGTAAAATCCCAACAGATGAAGACCTCTTCAACATAATCACCGAGGGCACACCCGGAACAACCATGCCTGCGTGGAAGCATCTGCCGGAAAATGATCGGCGTAGTCTGGTCCTCTATTTAAAAACACTCTCTAAAAAATTCGCTAAATTTATCAAAAAGGGCAAGACCCATAAAGTCATTGTGGTGCCCGACCCTCCTGCCTTTACGCTGGCAAGCCTGGAGCGCGGAAAAGAACTGTTCATCAAAAACTGTTCAGCCTGTCATGGCGTCAAAGGAAGAAGCGATGGTCCCTCAACCAAGAAGATTGTCAACCTGCCGACAGATGCTATCTGGCCGCGCAACCTGAGCAAACCGTGGAAATTCAGGCGTGGCGATAAGCGCAAGGAAATATTCCTGACCCTGCGCACGGGGCTATCCCTGACAGCCATGCCGAGATTTTCTCAGCGAATATTCAGGGACGAACAAATCTGGGACCTGGTTCACTATGTACAAACACTGGCGCCATCGGAAAAACCCGAAACTCCGCCCATCCTGAAAGTTGAAAGAACTGACGGCGCATTGCCCATCGACCCGAATCATCCTTTATGGCAGACGATGGATTCCAACTTTTATCCGCTGGGTGGACAGATCATTCAATCAAAAAAAGTGCAATACCCCATCATCGACAACGTGGTTGTTAAAGCAATGCACAACGATAGCGAGATTGCATTTCATATTCACTGGGACGATCCAACAGTCGACCCCATATTGAAAAAATTCAGCGAGGTCGTAGAATCACCCGCCCCGCCCCTGCCGGCACATCTGCGATCAGACGACCCAGAAGATGAAGAACCCGCTGAAGAACCACAGCCACAGAAATTTCCCGATTCAATAGCAATCCAGTTCCCGGTATCCGGTAACAGCAGTTCTGGAAAACCCTATTTTCTGAATGGCGACGCAAAGCATCCTGTCAACTTATGGCAATGGAGCTCCTATCCAATGAAAGCCGTTGAAGTAAATGCTTTAGGAGTTGATACCCTAGCCACACAATCCGAGACCAGCCAAACCCTCGCCTCCAAAGCCACCTTCAATTACGGACGCTATTCTCTGGTCATCAAACGTCAGCTCACGACAGAAGACACACAGAACGATACCCAGTTCCACGCAGGACAAAGCATCCCTATAGCCTTCAACGTCTGGAACGGCTCTGCAGGAGAAACAGGAAGCCAGAAATCCATCTCCAGTTGGTTCTCTCTTATTCTGGAATAAATCTAATAAAAAAAATAAAAGTTTTATCGCGAGGAAGCGGTGATCGCAGGCAGGGTCAATGTGCCGAGGTAGGCTAGCAAATCGGCTACTTCCTGAACTTCAAGCAGGTCCTTAAAGTTGCCAGGCATGGTCGAAATTTTCTGAGTCTTAAACTTTTTAACCTTCTCTCGGGGGATATGTCGGGTCTTCCCCTCTTTATCGACTATATCAAATCCGGATTCATCTTCATTAATCTTGATTCCGGTAATAAACTTTCTGTCCTTTGTCAGAATCATGATGGTCTTATAACCTGCCGTGATGACCTCATTGGGAGCTAAAACAGATTCCAGAAGAAACTCACGAGTTCGACTGGTGCCCACGATACTCAGCTCGGGACCAACACTTCCCCCTTCGCCTTTAACAAGGTGACATTTGGCACAGTTTGCCGCTCCTTCCGCGTTGTTAAATATTTTTTCACCTCGCGACGCATCACCTGTGGCAGAAAGATACTGTTTCCAATCCTCAGGAATCCCAACCTCAGCCTCCTCCTCTTCATCGTCCGCTTCGGGCTCAAATGAACTCAGAAACACCGAAATGGCACGGGCTTCTTGCGGCTTCAGTCCAAGATTAGGCATTTTTGTACTCGGATGAAAGGCCTGTGGATTAGTAATCCATGCGTATATCCATTCGGGTGTGTAATTGAACGAAGAACGGTTCAGATTTGGACCGATCTTTCCCCCCTCCTCATTCAACTGATGACAGCCCAGACAACTTTTTTTATTCATGATCAGAAGTTCGCCTGATGTCACCTGCTCCTTCTTCTGACCTTCCTCAGCGAACCATTTTGAAAAAGAATCCATTGCTGAGCGCGACAAAACAACCCCCACAGGCCGTTCTGTTTTCACCCCTTCAGGAGCCTTAACAGCACCCCCAGTCGGTCCCAACTGCCTGATAAAAGCTATCAGTGACCAAATCTCCTCCTCGGACAAGGTATGGCCGAATACGGGCATTAAATAGGACTTCTTAACCTCGGCCCCGCCTTCACTAATGACTCTAAACAGTTGCTCGTCAGACCGTTTAGCGAGGAATTCCGGGTTAGACAGTTCTGCTGGATCTTTATCCAGAAACTCCGCATTGAACCCATCACCATCACCATGATTGCCATGACAATGAGCGCAATAATCCAAAAAAAGATGCTTCCCCTTTTGCAGAAATTCCGGGTCCGTTGCCGCTCCCAGAGGTGATTCGGGCACCCCTCCCGCCCATGCAGAGGAGTTAGAAATCACCGCAAAACAAACTGTAAGAGAAATAGTTTTAAATAGCTTTAGCATGACTTAAAAGCTGGATTTTCAAATTAAGTAGCGCCTGAAGCAGGAATAGTAACTTAATTTAAAAAGATAATCATCTAAAGAATGGCAAAAAAAGCAGGTAGAAATAATGCCAGGAAGGAAATTAGTTTGAACAAAAAAAAACAAGGGGACCCGAAGGTCCCCTTGTCGTGATGCTAAGGTAAAGCGTTTTCGATGAGCGCTAATCGTTCATCGATAACACATCGTCGCCAGCCGTTGAAGCAGATTTCACACCTTTAGCAGATGCGCCACCCAACGGAAGGACAGAACGATCGCCCGCAGGCAGAACCTTGAAGTAACCCCACTGACCTGCTTGCTGGTACGGAGTACGAGCGTTGAGCCACAGGTAGGTTCCAGGGTTGCTGTAGGTACCACCAGCAGTCATTTCGGCCTGAATATGCTCGCCGCCACCAAACTCCTCAACGTCGATCATATCTGAACCGACCTGTCGAAGATGGCGACGCCACTGATGACCGTCAATATTAAACATCTGGTTTTGCTCGTTATGAGCACCGAAGATGTTAATCATGACGAGATCTCCAGCATGTGCCTTCAGAGTCGGAGTCGCAGGATCACTAGACGCGGCGACACAAGGTGTGAACATGTTTCCAAGTTCACAACCCTCATCTTCACGATAGGACCACGGCTCCAACCTGTAGTTCACGCCTGTGAGCCCCGCAACGTTCTGCAGGTAAGGCATGAAAGACGTACCGAGGATGTTGTCCTCATCCTGGAAATACAGCGCGAAATCACGGTAGTTCTCAAGATTTCGATTTTCCGGATAAGACTTGTCAATGATAACATCCGCTTTCCAGGAGTTACCCAGGGAGATGTCTTTCCCTGTCGCCGGATCACGGTATACAGAACCTCTAGGACCAATGACAAGACCACCATAGAGGCCGTCTCGTACGTTGGTAGTCAGGTTACCAAAATCCCAGATCACGCTACCGGTCTGACCGTAGTCAGGATGTGCATAGTAGGTGTAGGTTTTTGATTTACCCGGCGCAACGGTCTGGTCGCCAGAGTTGTTACCAACGTTGATTCCCTGAGAAGTCATGGGATCAAACGCTACGTTGTTGATATGCATGGAGGCATTACCACTCTTCAAGCGATTGGACAGCTTGATCTTGATACAGTCTCCAATGTTGGCACGAAGCGTCAACGGATGAGGAGCCCCACCCGAAGCTGTTCTGGCCGCTTCACCCTCAAGAGCAAAAATCTTGCCCTCAGCGTTAGCGAGAATCAGCTTACGCTCGAAGTCAACTTCGATCTGATCTTCTGCCTTCGCGTTGAAATCCAGCGCTCTGTTGATAGCTACTACGCTGAATTTCTTCGTAGGCGCACCACTTGGACAGACAACCCCACGTTTCCACTTCTTGGGATCCTCATTGCCAGGCAGTACTTTGAGGTCACCTGAAAGTCGGTCGAGAACCCGAAGGATACTCCAGCTACCTTCTGACAGATGAGAAGTACGACCATCGAAGTACAGGTAATCACCCGCCATCTGCTGGTAACCACCCGCCGTTGTGGCCAGGTCATAACGCTCTGCGATACCTACATGCAGTGCGTTAGTCATGCGCGACTGAAAGTCATAGCGCTCAGGACGATACCCATGTCCAGAAAGTGAGAACATATGGGTTTCGTTCATCATGCCATGCAACAATCGGAATACAACGTTATCTCCAAGATAAGCGCTGATCATAGGAGTCGAAGGATCCCCATGAACCCTACTGCTGAACATCTTGGAAGCGTCGGAGTTGCTCTTCAACCGTGCAGAAAGAGAAGCCGCACGGAAGTTGAATCCGCCACCTGTTGTATGCGTTCCACCGTTCAGATGTGGGAAAGCCACTTCCAGCATAGTCTTAGGCATCTGGAAAGAAATGGACTGTCCCGCCGCAATAGCATTCTCACGAGAGAGTCCCGGAGGATTCCCCTTCGTCACGAGCTGTGCTGTATGCGGAACGGTATCATGTGTTTGAACTACGATTTCACGGAAACTACCATTTCGACCATAGGCGAAAGGCTCTGTTCCATGAATATCCGCTACTACACCGGTACGAATCGGTTTGCCGGTCTTAGGATCATGGTACGTGGATCCCCAAGGCTCAACAACCGTCGTTCCGATACCACCGTGCGGCCAGGTTGTAGCGCCGAACGCATGGTCATGCCAGAAAACAAGTCCGAGATCTACGTCAACCCACCATCGGTAACGTACGAACTCGGTGCTCACGATAGTCCCAGCCGAATGAGCGTGGGTCATACCTTCGGTAAAGGTGATGGTGTACTTACCATCTTTCGCAATACCTTTGGTTGGATCAGGAGACATAGACTTGATCCAGCGAGCATCTCGACCGTTGGGCACTTCGATACCAACCATGATGTCAGCACCAGCGTGGAACGGAGTAGCGCCATCGGCCATCTGGATTTTAATGGTCTTGTCACCAGCTCTGGTAGAACCCAAAAGCTTGGCGTTCATTGGCATAGGCATACCAACATGGTGACCATCTTTCATCTTCTTAGTGAACTGCTTGTATGACCGCATAGATTGGTCATACGAGAAGCCAGAGATAACACCATCCGACGCTTGGTTGTCGAACTGGAAAAAGTGCGGATGAATGTTAAGTTTAGACATCTGGAAGTTTGTGAAGTCATCATCATTCCACTCACTGGTCAAAAGAAGATCCACACAGTCATAAACATTTGCGCGGATAACCAGCGGAATGGCTTTCTTGGGATCAGCCTTCACACCCGCCATCTCTTCATCAAGTACATAAATGAGACCGTACTTATCGATGATCGGAGGCGTATTTCCAACCGCCGCTGATAATTCAATCGGCGTATTGATGAATACAAGATTGTACTGCTTACGACCAGCACCCTTGGGACAAAGACTCCAACGGCCTTGTTCACCCGGTTTTGCAGGTGTGCTGTTTTCTACGTTGGAATTAGAACGACCACTACCGGACTCTGTATCAGTGAGAACCGTGTCGTCCTGCTCCAGATGGAACGGCTCCAGCCAAGGAGCACCACCATGATGGCGGGCGAAAGGAACACGCTTGCCAAAGTGCGGTGTCATGTGTGGCCATGCCAGCTTGCCTTTTTCATCGAACTGGAGCGGATGACGCTTGCCAGGACGAGGAGAGGTGTACTTCACTACCTTGTAAGTAGGTTCTCTCTCAGACAGGGCCTGATTACCATTCCAGCCATAATCCCAAACAGAACCATCATTGGATTTAACCTGGGTCACTTCATCGTCAGAATGACCGGGTTTGCCCTGAGGCGGCAACATGTACTTAACCCAGTCTTTGACGTTAACAACACGGGTTTCTTTGGTCCAGTCACTCTTGCCGCTACCGACAATTTTGAACTTGGTACCAAACCAATCCATCGTCTTGCCAACCAACTGATCAGAGGTCTGTCCCTGAGGAATACGACCTGCGCGGTCAGGAAGCTCCATGAGCGGGACCATAACATCGGTACTGCCCAATGGATAGTTTCCGTTTTGGATGGTGTTATAAACCCTCCAGTAACCCCACATACCAGCAACATAGTGATGTGCTACATGGCAATGGAAGAGAAAGTCACCTGCCAAACGCTGACACAGACCGGAACCACATTCGGTCTCAAGATCAAGCGCTTCGGATGGCCCAATAACTTCAACGTCTACACGGTCAGTCGTGGTGCGGACAACCGGGTATTTAACCGGACCATCCCATGCGGCATAGGTCAGGTTGGCCTGTTGCGGCTCACGTGCCGGAGAACGCGTCCAGCGGATCGATCCACCGTGCGGATGATGAGAATGATAAACCTCACCACCACCATGAATCAGGCGGAATTTTGCCGGATCGCCCAGGTACGAACGTGGAATGGTCGTTGGGACATCAGCAAATGTATACGAACTATAAGACAATGATTCGTCTTCATAGTGAAACATTTTGTCCTGTACCGCCAGATTGTTGATACCAAACGGCTCAGAACGGTAGTTCATAGCACGGGCTGAAGGACGATAAGCGTCTGTCAGCGGATCGCGCTGAGGAATCATTTCGCCATGGCGATTCAGAGGTCGGAAAGACTCATCGCCAACTTCGTGATAGAACAGAACAAACTCACGAAAGTCTTTAGCGTTGTCATTCGCGATCATAGCCATCCAGCCATCCGGCCGGGACTTCCCGTTGTAAGGGCTCAGGTACGTAGAACCTCTAGGCTCGACAATGAACGCACCGATCAAACCAAGAGCGGCAGGATCACGACCCGCATGACTTTCAATCATGTGGCTACCTTCCTGCTCATCGATTGGAATCATCCACTCGAAATCCTGAGACTCACCAGATTTGGTGATACCGCCTGCAGAAGCCGCAGAAGCCGGAAGACCGGAAGAACTGATGATCATTGCCGATCCAAGAACCTGGAATCCAGCATCCTCATCTTCTACCTTGTTGGAGAAATGAACGCGAACACAGTCGCCCTGGTTAGCACGCAATACCAGTGGCTGAATGGCATCGCCTTGAATTCCGGTCGAAACCATACCCGGGTCCAACTCATCATCCCGAGACTGGGCATTAGCCTTCTCTTCTGTACGAACCCTGGAGATGTTCTCGTCGAGAACATACATATAGCCGGGAAAGTAATCACCCCACTGGTTCAGCATGATTTCGACATTGATTGCCGAAACATTGTACTTCTTGACCGGAGCATTACTCGGACAATGAGAACCTTTGTTCACCGACAAACCTGCTTCTGAAGGTCCAAGCAGGTAGCTCTGGCCTAACTGATGCGCCGACCAGGAATCGTGGAATCCGCCGCCTGAAGAAGCCGGGCTGGCATGTTCCTTGATTTTATCCTGTAAACGGTCCATCAGCTTCATGAACGTGTTGTTCAGGCGATCCTGGCGGCCGTCCATGCCGCTCATTACTTCTTCGTAATTCACCTGATTTTCCAGCTTGTCCAGCCAGACCGGTCGATCATGTCCTTGTCTGTGCTCATCAGGACCTGACGCCGCGAAAGCGGGATTCAAGCCAAGGCCTAAGGCAAAGGTTAAGATCATCATGATCCACCTGCCAAGACCCTGCGATGGGTTGGTAAAAGTGTTACGTGTCATAAATAACCCTCCGGTTGATAAAAAACCCAAAAATCAATAATTTTTGGAAAAAACTTGGTTGGAAAATTGTTTTCCAAACCTGAATAAACAACATAAAATATATCTTTCAAGGAGTTACCCAAGAAACCACCCCCCACACGACCCCAGAGAGAGGACCCCACCTTCTATGGGAGGCACCAGTAAAGATACAAAAGCAGGATAAATATTCCCTTAAATTAAACTTTTTTTAATGTAGGAAAAGCTTTTCAGGAAAAGGAGAAAGGCGGGTTTTTAGACAGAATTGTGGCGCATGGCAGAATAATCCTGGGGCCCTGAGAAGTGAGAGTAGAGCCGATGGGAAGATTTTTCCAAATCTACCAGATTTTGTTCGAGTTTTCCTCTTGTGGGATAGAAGATGAGCCAGAACGGACCAGATCACGTTTCAAGGAAACTTTGGCTCGGGCAATTCTGGACATCACTGTGCCGATGGGAATATTAAGGCGCTTGGAAATTTCCTGGTAGGACAGACCTTCAAAATAAAAAAGTCTGATCGGCTCACGAAGTCTTTCATCCAGTTTGTTCAAAGCAGCCTGGATGTAACGTTTAACCTCGTCTTTTAAATATTCATTTTCAGGATGGCTACTATTATGGAGTCTATCACAAACAGCTTCAAACTCTATTTCGATCCTATTCTTGCTTTTTTCAATGTCTTTGAGAAACAGGTTTCTTAGGATAGCGAACAACCAGTATTTACTTTTAGCTCGGTCTTTTAACTGACCAAAGTTTTTTAGCGCAATGTAATACGTTTCCTGAACCAGATCTTCAGAACCCTGAGCGGATCCGCAAAGCCTGAAAGCTGACCGGTAAATTACTGCCGCATGAGGAAGAAGGTGCTTGTCAAAAGTATCTCGACTTCCATTTTCTTCCGGCAGATTTGCCGCGAATTTGACTAAAAAATCCAAGACCACCCCTTTGTAAAACTTACCGTTTGTAAAACTTACCCTTTGTAAAACTTACCCTTTGCAAGGGGGCTTAACTTAAAATCCTTCACACGCAGCGCTTTAAATCCAAAAACAATGCAATACGTCTGTTTTTTAGGAATAATATCGAAAAAATAAGATCTTTAAAAGAGCTAATTGTATATTTTGACATTTTTATAAAAAAACTGCTACCTTTCCGAGTAAATTGCATCAAATGAAGAGATGGGACTAGACTCAACCTACTTCTTGGTAAGCTATGGTTATATCAAATAAAGAGTTGCTGGAAATTTCCACACGGATAGAACGCGATGGCAGGATTTTTTATGCCGAGCTGTCAAAACATGTGGAAGATCCCACTGTAAAAGAATTTTTGCAGGTCATGGCCAAAGAAGAAGCTCTTCATGAGACCCAGTTTAAAGAAATACTGGAGCAAAAGGGTGATGGTATATATGGCTGGGAGGACCATCCGGAACTCCGGGGTTTGATAGACAAAGATTTCCTGACAGATATTTTCCCTTCAGTTGATGGAATCATGGAGCAAGCCTCAAAGCTCAAGGGTTTGGAGAAAGCTTTGGATTTTGCCGTGGAAGCGGAAAAGGTCGCCGCCGAATTCTACGGCCTTCTGGCTGAAATATGCAATAACATAGAAGTCAAAACCATGCTGGTCCTGCTGGAAAAAGCTGAGCACGAACACCTGCAAAAAGTCCTGTCGCTACGAAAAGAATTCATCAACAAAAATAAAGCTGTCGATTAAAATCTGAGTAACCGACCTGGCGCACTCTCCCCTGCCACGTTATTTTAACGCACAAAAAAAGCAGTACCGGAACAAACGCTCCAGTACTGCCTTTATTGAATCGGTTTAACTGAACTTACTTAGCCGCAAGCTCAAAGTTAGCGGTGGCCGCGCCATCACCAACTGTTACTTCCTGACTTACTTCACCAACATAAGGTTGCCATGCAGTGACTTTGTATTTCCCAGCAGGAATACCATCAATCTTGAAAGAACCATCGGCTCCGCTAATGGCATAGTACGGATTCCAGACAATTCGAGCGTCCGCTTCCATGTAGTTGTGCTGATCACACTGCAAGAAAAAATGCTTATCCTTTTTCTGTTTGAGCCGCGCGAGATTCTTGGTCACATCAGCCACATCACCTTTACTAGGCAGAGGTTTATTGAATAAGGTCTTGCGGCTTGCGCCAACAACTGAATAACCGTGTGGGTTGTGCAGAATGTCCGGATCATTGTTGGTTACTTTTACAACACCACCTGTTTTTCTTTCAGGCTTGGTAGGCTTACGAACTGCACCCATTTTCTGAACAATGTCACAAGCGGTGAAGTCAAAAGAAAACTTGCCACCATCACCCCAGGGTTTACCACCGTCAATCTTTTCGATGAAAACTACAGCGTCTTTCAGCTTACCACCAGCGGCGGCAACTTTAACACGAGGTCGAATTCCATCTTTTGCATCAGGGTGCTTGGAGCAAAACTCAACATTTTTACCTTTGCTAAGATCTTCCATGATAGGTGCTGTAGCCGCTCCCTTAAGAGTAACCACACCTGCGATAGATCCAGCGCCAGCTGACCCTTCTTTATAACCCTTCTTCTTGGCAAAACTTGTTCCCGCCAACGCAACAGAAACAACCAACGTCAGTACTGCAATCCAAACTTTTTTCATTACCTAATTACCTCCTTAAATTAAACAAAAAACAAAAAATAAACACTCAAACAACTAACGCAAAAAACGGATACACCGTCCAAATCGGTCAATATACAAAAATAGATGGCGCGTAGTCTACCACAATTCCTCTGAAAAACGCAAAACAGGGGAACCCCGAAAGGTTCCCCTGCCATTATGCAATGTAAATGCTATCAAAAAGAACTAGTTAGCGGTTCATCGATAGCACGTCATCTCCAGCGCCCTTAGAAGCCGACTTAACACCTTTCGGTGACGCTCCGCCCAATGGCAGGACAGAACGGTCGCCCGCAGGCAGAACCTTGAAGTAACCCCACTGACCCGCCTGCTGATATGGCGTACGCGCATTCAGCCACAGGTAAGTTCCCGGGTTATTATAGGTGCCACCCGCCTTGATGAAGGCCTGGATGTATTCGCCGCCGCCAAACTCTTCTACATCAATCATATCCGAGTTCTCTTGGTTCAAGTGACGACGCCATTGGTGACCATCTACATTAAACATCTGGTTCTGCTCATTATGAGCGCCAAAGATGTTTATCATGACACGATCTCCGGCATGCGCCTTCAGAGTCGGAGTCGCAGGATCACTAGACGCGGCAACACAAGCTGTGAACATATTACCCAGTTCACAACCTTCATCTTCGCGATAGGACCACGGCTCCAACCTGTAGTTCACGCCTGTGAGTCCCGCAACGTTCTGCAGATAAGGCATGAAAGACGTACCGAGGATGTTGTCCTCATCCTGGAAATACAGCGCGAAATCACGATAGTTCTCAAGATTTCGGTTTTCCGGATAAGACTTGTCAATGATAACGTCCGCTTTCCAAGAGTTACTCAAGGAGATGTCTTTCCCTGTTTCTGGATCGCGGTATACAGAACCTCTGGGACCGATGATGATACCACCGAACAGGCCATCTCTAACATTACCCGTTAAGTTACCAAAATCCCAGAGCAAGGCTCCATTGATATTGTAATCCTCATGTGCATAAAAGGTGTACACCTTGGATTTACCAGGTGCAACCGTCTGGTCACCAGGATTATTACCTACGTTGATTCCCTGAGAATCCATAGGATCGAACGCAATATTATTCGCATGAAGAGAGGCATTGCCTTTTTTCAAGCGGTTGGTCAGTTTGATTTTGACACACTCTCCAATGTTGGCACGGAGTGTCAACGGATGCGGAGAATGACCTTCGGCGGCGGCTTTAGCCACTTCACCTTCAAGGACAAAAATTTTGGCGTCAGTATTTGCCAAAAGAAGCTTTCGCTCAAAATCAACTTCGATCTCATCCTCGGTGTTCGGGTTAAATTTCAAGCTGGTATTAACTGCAACCACGCTGAAATTTTTCACCGGCGCACCCTTCGGACAAAGCTGTTTGGCGGATTTCTTAGGCGACTCGTTTCCGGGAAGCACCTTGAGATCCTTCTGTAGCTTGTCATGAACACGGATGATACCCCAACTACCTTCAGACAAGTGGGAGGTACGACCATCGTAATACAGATAGTCACCTGCCATCTGCTGATACCCACCTGCCGTAGTGGCCAGGTCGTAACGCTCTGCGATACCAATGTGCAAAGCGTTTGTCACCCTAGAGTCACGGTCATAACGTTCGGGTCGATACCCGTGACCAGAAACAACAAAGGTGTGTGTTTCATTCATCATTCCATGAAGAATACGAAACACAATGCTGTCACCGAGGTAAGCACGCACTATTGGTGTAGACGGATCTCCATGAACTTTACTGCTAAACATTCTGGAAGCGTCCGAGTTACTCCTTAACCTTGCGGAAAGAGATGCCGCACGGAAGTTGAATCCGCCACCCGTTGTATGCGTTCCACCGTTAAGATGCGGAAAAGCCACTTCCAGCATAGTCTTGGGCATCTGGAAAGAAATGGACTGACCCGCCGCAATCGCATTCTCGCGAGATAGTCCCGGAGGATTCCCTTCGGTCACGAGTTGTGCTGTATGCGGTACAGTATCGTGAAGTTGCACGACCAATTCACGGAAACTTCCATTTCGACCATAAGCAAATGGTTCTGTTCCGTGAATGTCAGCTACAACACCACTGCGGATCTGCTTGCCAGTCGTGGGATCATGATACGTAGAACCCCAAGGCTCAACAATTGTAGAACCGATGCCACCGTGCGGCCAGGTTGTAGCGCCGAACGCATGGTCATGCCAGAAAACAAGACCCATATCCACGTCAACCCACCATCGATACCGAACATACTCAGTACTTACGATATGACCTGCTTTGTGAGCATGAGTCATACCTTCGGTGAAGGTGATCGTGTATTTATGATCTTTGGCAAAACCCTTGCCTGGATCGGGAGAGATCGATTTAATCCAACGAGCATCCTTACCGTTGGGCACTTCGATACCAACAATGATGTCAGCACCAACGTGATACGGCGTAGCATGATGCGCCATCTCAATCTCAATCGTGGTATCGCCTGGCTTCGTGGCTTTCAGAAGCTTGGCGTTCATTGGAACAGGCATCCCTACATGGTGCCCGTCTTTCATCTTTTTATCGAACTGCGTGTACGACCTCATAGACTGGTCATACGAGAAGCCCGAAATAACACCATCCGACGCCTGGTTGTCGAACTGGAAAAAGTGCGGATGGATGTTGAGCTTGGACATCTGGAAGTTAGTGAAGTCATCGTCATCCCACTCACTGGTCAACAAAAGATCCACACAGTCATAAACATTTGCGCGAATAGCCAACGGGATGGCTTTCTTGGGATCAGCCTTCACTGCCGCCATGTCTTCATCGATCACGTATATCAGACCATACTTATCGATGATAGGAGGCGTTTTTCCAATCGCCGCTGACAATTCAATAGGCGTATTGATGAATACAAGGTTGTACTGTCTGCGTCCTGCACCCGGAGGACAAAGACTCCAGCGACCCTGTTCACCAGGTTTTGCAGGAGCACTGTTTTCCATGTCAGGGCCAGACCGACCACTACCAGACTCAGTATCGGTCAGGATAGCGTTATCTGTCCGCATGTGAAATGGCTCCAACCATGGAGCACCACCATGATGGCGAGCGAAAGGAACACGCTTACCAAAATGCGGCGTCATGTGAGGCCATGCCAGTTTTCCAACATCATCAAACTGAATTGGATGACGTTTCCAAGGGTGCGGCGCTTTAAACTTTGGATTTTTATCGGTCGACTCTCTCTCGGATAAAGCTTGGTTGCCCTTCCAGGCATAATCCCAAACAGTACCGTCGTAGGACTTAATCTGCCCTATCTCGTCGTCCGTATGACCAGGTCTGCCCTGAGGCGGCAACATATACTTGACCCAGTCTTTAACGTTTACGACACGAGTTTCCTTAGTCCAGTCACTCTTGCCTTTACCGATAATTTTGAACTTGGTACCAAACCAGTCCATTGTCTTGCCAACCAACTGATCGGAGGTCTGTCCCTGAGGAATACGGCCTCGTCGGTCAGGAAGCTCCGCCAGCGGACGCATGATGTCCGTGCTGCCGAATGGGTAGTTTCCGCTCTGCAGGGTGTTATAAACCCTCCAGTAACCCCACATACCAGCAACATAATGATGCGCCACATGGCAATGGAATAGGAAATCACCTGCCAAACGCTGACACAGACCGGAACCACATTCAGTCTCAAGGTCAAGCGCTTCTGCAGGTCCGATAACTTCAACATCAACACGGTCAGTTGTGGTACGGATAACCGGATACTTAACCGGTCCGTCATACGCCGCCGTGGTCAGGTTTTTTAGTTGTACTTCACGTTGCGGAGAACGCGTCCAGCGGATTGTTCCACCATGCGGATGATGAGAATGGAACACCTCACCGCCGCCATGAATCAAACGAAACTTGGCCGGATCGCCCAGGTACGAACGAGGAATCGTCGTAGGAGCATCACCGAAAGTATAAGAACTGTAGGACAATGATTCATCTTCATAATGGAATCGTTTGTCCTGCTGTGCCAGATTGTTAATGCCAAATGGCTCTGAACGGTAGTTCATAGCACGAGCTGAAGGACGATAAGCATCCGTCAGTGGATCGCGCTGAGGAATCATCTCTCCAAAGCGGTTGAGAGGACGGAAAGATTCATCGCCAATCTCATGATAGAACAGAACGAATTCACGGAAATCTCGTTCGTCTTCATTGGCGACCATAACTTCCCAGCCGCTACCGACAGGCTTACCATCCCAAGGGTCTAGATAGGTGGAACCTTTAGGCTCAACAATGAAAGCGCCGATCAGGCCAAGTGCGGAAGGATCACGACCCGCATGACTCATGATCATGTGGCTACCTTCCTGCTCATCAATCGGAATCATCCATTCGAAATCCTGAGATTCACCAGATGCAACAATAGCCCCCTTGGAGGCGGCCGAAGCCGGCAGTCCAGAAGAACTGATGATCATAGCGGATCCGTTGACCTGGAATCCGGCATCTTCATCTTCAATCTGATTGGTGAAATGGATGCGAAGGCAGTCACCCTGATTGGCACGCAAAACGATAGGCTGAATAGCATCGCCCTGCAATCCGTTAGACACTGCTCCCGGATCATTTGCCTTTTCACGAGCTTTTACGTTTACTGCTTCTTCCGCTCGGACTTTGGCGATGTCCTTGTCCAGGACATACATGTAGCCAGGGTAGTAGTCGCCCCACTGATTCAACGTGATTTCTACGTTGATTCCGGTGACGTTGTACTTTTTGACTGGAGCGTTGCTCGGACAATGAGCGCCTCTGCTAACTGTCGTTGCGCCAGCTTCAGAAGGCCCAAGCAGGTAGCTCTGGCCCAACTGATGGGCTGACCAGGAATCGTGGAACCCACCACCTGAGGAAGCTGGGCTGGCGTGTTCCTTGATTTTGTCCTGCAACCGCCCCATCAACTTCATGAAGGTGTTGTTCAGGCGTTCCTGGCGGCCTTCCATACCGCCCATCATTTCTTCGTACTCTACCTGGGTTTCAAGCTTGTTCAGCCAGGCTGGGCGTTCATGCCCTGTTTTTTCGTCAATGTCAGATGCGGTAGCACCAGCGTTCGTTACCAGTCCAAAACTCAGGACAATGGTAAGAACCACTAGCGCGTGCCACAACGTCCACCCCTTAGTGACGCGATGCAACATGTTGGGTACCTCCCTTTAGTTGGTCAAAATAACCTAAAATTTTTACCAATCGTTTGTAAAACCCCTTTGTAACTTTCGATAAAGCTCTTTTGCAATCCACATTGCAAAATCTTGTAAAACCCTTTTGCAAAAATTCTGTAATTAAAAAATCAAATGGACAATACGCCCATTAAATCACAATTAAATTTTGACGGGAAAATCTACCACCTTTGACATTACTGCACAAGTGCCAAATGAAATTTTTCCTTATTTCTCTGAACCAGCATGTGCGCAGAGCCTCCGCTCGAAACTGAATCCAGAATATCTTTAAATTCAGTAGCCGTTGCAACCGTCCTGCCATTAACAGCCTCAATACGGTCCCCAGCCTGTAATCCTTCCTGTTCTGCGGTAGAACCTGGGTATACCTTTGAAACAACGACCCCATTACCATTACTCACGCTTTCAACCTCCAGCCCCAAAGAAGGCTCACTTGGGTCAGGCAGGTTTTTTTTAACCACCTTATCGCGTTTCCGTTTTTGATCCTCAAGCTGAACGGACACAACTTCTCGTTTGCCATCACGAAGAATATCCAGGCTCACCGTTTGTCCAGGTGAAAAAGATCCAATCAGTCTAATCATTCTACTCGGAGTGTCGACATCTGCCCCGCCAATTCTCAGAATTATATCTCCAATGCGAAGCCCGGCCCGATGTGCCGGGTCACCTTCGAAGACAGAGTTAACCATAACCCCCTCACCTGCTTTTACATTTGACTGTCGCGCGATTTCCCGGGTCACTTCTTCTATCCCAACCCCCAACCAACCGCGCTGAACTTCACCGAACTGCAACAGCTCAGCGACCACCTTGCGTACAATATTTGCGGGAATGGCAAACCCGATGCTTTGTGCATAATTGATAATTGCCGTGTTAATGCCAATCACATCACCGTTGATATTGAGCAACGGCCCGCCGCTGTTTCCCGGATTTATGGAAGTGTCTGTTTGAATAAAATCCTCGTAGCGGGACAAGTTTACGTTCTCCCTGTTCAATCCACTGATAATTCCAAAGGTCAGCGTATCGTTCAGTCCATATGGGTTACCCACAGCCACCGCAAATTGTCCGATCTTAAGTTTTGCCGAGTCACCAAATGTTGCCGCTGGCAAAGGCTTGTCAGTGTCGATCTGAACCACGGCAATATCTGTATCTTCATCCGTTCCCAAAACCGTCCCCACCTTTTCCTCACCACCCAGCAGTGTGACCTTGATTTTCCCCGAGCCTCTGACAACATGATTATTGGTAACAATAATACCCTTAACGCCATCGATGATAACTCCAGAACCCGCGCCGGCTGGCGCCCCGGAATCATCACCCTGCCGCCTGATTGAAGGCGAAGGGGGCACATAAGCCGAAAGACTCACAACCGAGGGTCTCACCTTATCCGCAAGGGAAACCAAAGCCTCCTCCATTTGCGCAAGAAGACCTGATCCGGTTGAACCGGCCAGAGCAGTTCCCTTGGATGCCGTTATAAACCACAGCGCAAAAAAGAACACTCTCAGTACGAAGTAAGAATGGGTTTTGATTGATTGAAGTACTATGGTCATTTGAGTGACTTTGCAGGTCGGCAAAGGAATTAACCGTTTCTTCCGTTTCGCAGATATTTCCTTGATTTACGAAACAGTTCGTGAAAAAGTGAAAGGTAAATAAGGATGAGGAACTTTATATAGAAAATGGGATTCTGTCAAGAAAAAAGCCTCAGCTAAAATCCTTATTTTTTAGGCATTTGAGCCTGATTTTAAAGTTTTTACCGCCTTCAAAAATACTTTGCTTTCGTAGTCTTTTTTTTCGTGAATGGAGACGTTATAGGCCATGAATTTCAATGAGTTCGAATCAAAATCCGCCCAGGAAATCCTGCAGTGGGTTATCGGTGAATACGGTCAGCGGGCGGGATTGGCTTCCAGTTTCGGCATGGAGGACATGGTCCTGATCGACATTCTGGCAAAGCTGGATGGCGAAATCACCCTGTTCACTTTGGACACAGGCCGCTTGCATGAGGAAACCTATGAAGTGATGGAACGGGCACGATCAAAATACGGGATCACCATACAAACCTATTTTCCGGATAAGGGAGATGCGGAGTTCCTTTTGCGTGACAAAGGATTTTTCTCTTTCCGTGAAAGCGTGGATAACAGAAAAGAGTGCTGTGCCATTCGCAAAATAGAACCTCTCAACAGAGCGCTGGCCGGTCTTGATGCCTGGGTCACAGGTCTGCGCCGCGAACAAAATGTAACTCGCACCGATGTTCAAAAAGTCGCGGAAGACAGCGACCGTCCATCAATGGTCAAAATCAATCCGCTGGCCGACTGGTCTCTGGACAAGGTGGAAGAATACATCAAATCCAACAACGTTCCAATCAACGCTCTGCACAAAAAAAATTTTCCGAGCATTGGATGCGCCCCCTGCACACGCTCGGTAGAACCCGGGCAAGACCTTCGGTCAGGAAGGTGGTGGTGGGAAAACCCGGAACACAAGGAATGCGGACTGCACCGAAGACCCGAATAAAATACTAATACAATAGCGACATTAAAATACGATTAATGTTCGCAGGGCCATGGTGAATGAACACGGAAAATCTCATCAACAAAACCCGTCTCCATGTGGAAAAAGAAATGACCGGTGATGGATCGGGTCACGACTGGTGGCATGTTTTTCGTGTCTGGTCGATTGCACGCAAGCTGGGTCAAGCTGAGGGAGCGGACCCGGCAACGGTTGAACTCTCGGCCCTGCTCCACGATATAGCGGACTGGAAATTTAACGACGGCGATGACTCGGCAGGCCCCAAACAAGCGGGTGAGTGGTTACGCGCAAACTCTGCCGAACCAAAATTAATTGACGATGTATGTGAAATCATATCAACGCTGTCATTCAAAGGGGCGGGAGTGGCGACTCCCATGCGAACGATTGAAGGCAAAGTCGTGCAGGATGCTGACCGTCTGGATGCCATAGGAGCTGTGGGAATAGCTCGAACATTTGCTTACGGTGGCCATAAAAACCGCTTGATGTACCACCCCGATGAATCACCTGTCCTGCATCAAAACTTTGACGACTACAAGAAAAATACCGGGCATACGATCAACCACTTCCACGAAAAACTTTTATTACTCAAAGATCGAATGAATACCGATTCGGCAAAAAGAATGGCTGAGAAGCGGCACCTGTTCATGGAAGACTACCTGGACCAGTTTTTCAAGGAATGGAATGGCAATGCCTGACAAACATTCCAATAAAGGTGTGAATGGTACCATAGACACCTGGTACATCTTATCAGCAACTATACAAGGCCTATTTTAAATGGATGGCGATACTCATAAAGCGGCGGAACTTATTCGCAACGCCAAGCGGGCCTTGTTTCTTACCAGCGCCGGGATGAGTGCCGACTCCAACATCCCCACATTCAGAGATAAGTATGGATACTGGAGAAATTTCCCCCCGTTCAAAGAAAAAAACCTGGAGGCGCAAGACCTGGCAAGTCCATGGGCATTCCGCAACGAACTTCCTCACGCATGGGCCTTCTACGAATGGCGGCGTCAAAATGCAGATGAAAATGCACCGCATGAAGGCTATGGCATCATTAACAAGTGGATGAAAGGTCATTTGGAAGATGGATTCATTCACACCACCAATACCGATGGCTATCATCTGCGTTCGGGTTGTCCTGCCGACAGGGTATTGGAAGTGCACGGATCGATGTGGAGACTCCAATGCCTCGATGTCTGTTCGCACCAGTACTGGCATGAAGAATCTGTCCCCCTGTGCAAACTGGACCGGGAAAGCATGAAGGCGTCCAACTACCCAACCTGTTCCCGGTGCAAAGGAATCGCACGCCCCCACATCCTGATGTTTGGCGACATGGAATACACCGGGCATTCCGAGCAAGAGGAAAATTTTAGCGACTTCATACGAAGGGGAGTTGACCTGGTAATATTGATAGGTAGTTCCGGAGCGGTTCCCACGAATGACTATACGGCCCTTCAACTCAAAAATAACGGCGCGAAACTCATCAACATAAACCCGGACCCGTCAACGAACGACATCGCCCAATCGGAAATTTTTCTCACACTCAAAAGCGAGGAAGCCCTGGTTAAACTTGATCAAGTCGCTTTTGGCGAATAACCCTCTGTTCGCTGGTCCTGCAAAGTACGAGTTACTGAACCAACATCAGTTTTCCGAAATGTTTATGATTTTCGAATTCACGGTGAGCTTGCGCCGCTTCGCAAAGTGGAAAGGTTTTATGAACTGGCACAACAACATCCCGCGTTTCTATTAAAGAAATCGCTTCGTTCCAGACCGCCTGCATCTTTTGTGGGTCGGCAAGATTTCTCAACACCACATAGCCATGAATCTTCAACTGATGAAACCGAAATGAACTCGAAACTGTAAATTCATTTCCCCCAAGGTTGCCATATCCAACATAGGTCCCCTCACCGCTCAGCAAGGACAAGAGCTGAGTTGCCGTTTCGCCTCCTATCGGATCAAAGATGTAATCGATACCCTCCGAACCTGCAAGTTGAGCGACCTTTTCTTTTAATCGCACGGGATCGCTGGCTACAACGACCTCACCCCCAAGTTCTGCAATAGCCGATTTCTTTTCGCCTGACCGAGTGGTCGCTATCACCCGCAGACCTCTTCTCTTTGCAATCTGAACTGCCGCTATCCCGACCGAACCTGAGCAAGCTGTAACAACAACTGTCCCAGACTCGGGCAAAGGGGAACGGATGACCATGGAATCGTAGGTAGTGAGAATCGCCATGGGCACTGCCGCCGCCTCCCTAAAATCGAGTCCTTCCGGCAATTTCAAAACACATTCTTCTGGCACCACAATTTTTTCGGCGTAGCACCCTTGCTCCTCCTGTGTATACGCCTTGACATACAAAAGGGCAACCCGGTCACCGGGACTGAGACGTTGCACACCCTTACCTGCCTTCTCAACCACTCCGGCACATTCAGAACCAAGACAGAATCCATTTTGAATTTCAACCGGCCAGTCGCCATTTCTAATCATCACCTCAGACCAGTTGAGGCCGGTCGCCCGAATGTCAATGAGCACCTCACCATCCCCGATATCTGGCTCCTTGACTTCCAATATTTCAAGAACTTCTGGTCCACCTGTTCGCTTCAGGACAATTTTTTTCATGGTTGATTTCCTCATTCACACGGTCTGGAGTATGGAACATCAAGGATACAATTTAACATTCCTATCGCAATAAAAATATAGTATGCTTTTTTCAAATAATTATTCCCTTTAATTACTTCACCCGTCCACGAGTTTCAGACGGAAGAGGAGGATTCAAATGCGGATTGTGGTTGCGACCTTCATCTTGTTTTTTATCAGTAATATCCCGGCTCATGCCGGTTGCAGTAAAAAAGATATCTGCGGCATGCTTGGTAAAATGAACCATTTCGACATTCTTAATAAGTGTCCCGGTTCAGGCCCTTTACTGGCAGAGTGTAAAAAATCCAACGAAAAGACCATAGAAGACTTGCCTCTAGCGGAGTTTATTGACAACGGAGATGGAACCGTAACGGACACAACCAACAAACTGGTGTGGATCAAAAAGGGCAAGCAGGACAAAGATGGGAAACTTCATAAAGTCTCCCTCAAGGAAGCGAAAAAAATAGCGCAAGCCGCCAGTGACGGTGGACGGGCCGACTGGCGCATCCCCTCTCTGCCAGAATTGAGAACCCTGCTATACTCCGAACGAGTTAAAAATGCCGGCGGAAAAAAATCATGGATCAATCCCATTTTTGATGACGGCGTTGGACATTACTATTGGTCGAGCACAACCTGCGACCAGGTATCGATCATCACCGACCGCTATCAGAAAAAGATTTGCCAGCAGGGAGAATCGGCCGCATGGCTGGTCCATTTCAACATCAACGCGGTATTCTGGCACCACATCAAGGCCGAAAACTACCACGTCTGGCTGGTGGCGAATGCAGAGTAGACCCGCCTGCCAGCTGAGTCATACATCGTCACGGTCTTAGCCACAGCATCCAAATGCATTCTCTCCCATCTGTCCAGATTCAAAAGTAGATAAAACGTTTGACTTTGATGCCGTGGCGCAGGACCTGTTTAAAGGCAAGATCCAGCATACTACCCGCCGCAAATCCGTGAATATTTCCCGGTTTTTATATATGATAAATATCATGGCATTTCCTTGGGTATCTTCTGGACGATAACTCCATGGCAAACATAAAACATCTTGGCGAGTTTGGACTGATTGAACGTTTTCGCTCGCAACTCAAAACTCGTTCACCACGAGTAATAAAAGGTATTGGTGATGATTGCGCCGTTTTCTCCAGCAAACAAGACACACTACAATTGATATCCACTGACGCGCTTGTTGAATCGGTCCATTTCGATTTAAAGACAATTTCGGCTGAACAGTTGGGACGTAAAGCGCTCACTGTAAATATAAGCGATATTGCGGCTATGGGGGGAACTCCCCATCTGGCGGTAATTTCGCTGGGACTACCTCAATCCACCTCCACCCGGTTTCTAGATGAGTTTTATTCTGGGCTGCAATCGGTTTGCAAAGATTACAAGATAGAACTGGCGGGCGGTGACACGGTCGCATCGCCTCAACAGTTGTTCATCAACATATCTATCCTGGGCGAAGCTCGAAAAGACAGGGTCTTCACTCGAACTGGGGCGAGACCGGGCAACCAGATATTTGTCACCGGGACGTTGGCAGATTCTGCCATGGGTCTGCAACTGCTTAAGACAGGAAAGATAAAGTCAACCTCATCCAAACACTGCCGTGCGCTGATCCAGAAACATCTGGAACCCATCCCGCGGATAAAAGAATCGACCCTGCTGGCCAAATCAAAATTGCAGGTGACTTCAATGATTGATTTGAGTGATGGACTCCTGCAGGATTTGAGTCACCTCTGCGGTAATGATAAACTGGGCGCTGAACTGTATGAAGCTAAGCTACCGTTTTCTCAGGCATTGAAGAATGTTTGTCAGCAAAAGGGATATAACCCCACTGACTGGATCCTTCAGGGTGGAGAAGATTATGAATTGCTGTTTACAATAAGGCAGGAAGATGTTAAAAAACTAGAAAGCCTGTTTTTAAAGGCTGATGCCCCTGTTTCGCATATAGGGGAAATCACCAGTTTTCCAGGGAAATTAGTTCTGAACAAGATAAACGGTCGCAAAAAATCTTTAAAAGCATCGACTGGATTCAATCACTTCAAGCGTAGTCAACGGAGTTAACCTTGTCGCCTGAATTAGAATCTACCTGCCCGATGACTCACGATAGCACATCCGCAAAACAGGCGCCGGTCATACTGGGAGCCGACTGACACTTTGGACGAATCTATATTACCGCGCATTCTTCTATTAGCCGTACTTCTCATCTTCTCGGCCTTTTTTTCCGCTTGCGAGGCCGCCTTTTTCTCTCTCAGTTCGCTTCAACTGAACGAACTCAAAGACAAAAAAGGCCGCTGGGGACTGGTAGTCAACAATCTGCTCAAAAAGCCTAGAGAACTGCTGATCACCATTTACATCGGCAACGAGCTGATCAATATAGCTGTATCTATTATAACGACCTCTATTTTCATCCACCTGTTTGGCCATATCGGGGTGGGAATCGCGATAGGCGTAGGAACTTTTCTCCTGCTGGTGTTTGGAGAAATCATACCCAAAAGCCTATCGATGAGGTTTCCGCAAACTTATGCCTTATCCGCCGCCTATCCTCTGAGGCTGTTCTTTGCTTTCGTTCAACCCATCCAGGAATTTCTTACGTCAATCGCCGAAAAGTTCATCTCCATGATAGGGGTCACCTTCAGCAAGCCCAAGGAAACAGCGATAACTGATGAAGAGTTCCGCACCATGGTGCAAATGGGAGAAGGCGATGGTGTGATTGATTCGGAAGAAAGCGAACTGATCCATAACGTGATCGAATTTGGGGAAACGACGGCAGGGGAAGTCATGACACCTAAAATCGATATGTTCACTCTATCGATCGATGACAAAATGGAAGATATCCTGCCGCGTATTGTTGAAAATTTTTATGCTCGTGTCCCGGTCTATGATGAGGATGAAGAAAATATAGCCGGGATACTATTCACCAAGGATCTTAATCGGCTGAAACACCTGCCACCTGAAAAGTTCAGCCTCAAGAGTATATTGCGCCCCATACTCTCCATTCCTCAATCAAAAAAAATCAAGGAGCTGTTGCAGGAATTTAAAAAACGAAAGCGGCATATGGCCGTAGTTCTGGACGAATACGGCAGTCTTTCCGGCTTGGTAACTCTGGAGGACATACTGGAGGAGCTTGTTGGCGAAATTGACAGTGAAATGCGCCTGGAAGAGAAACCTCTGGTTGAACTCAGCGAAAATAAATACCGTCTGGTAGCCACCTACCCTATCTCCGAATTCAATGAATATTTTAAAACCCAGCTTTCCGAAGAAGATTATGAAACAGTGGGCGGCCTGGTGTTCGGATTGTTTGGCAGGATACCACGTTCAGGGGAAATGATCGCGCACGACAATTATAAATTTCGCATTGAAAAAATGAAGGGTGCTCGAATATTAAATCTTCATCTCACCATTATGAAGTCGGATAGCAACGGTGAAAAAGAAGAAAAACCAGCGGCGACATAAATGGAACTGTCCACCACATTAATACTGATTAGTCTGTTCATCCTCATGGAAGCATTTTTCTCGGGATCGGAAATAGGGATGATCGCTATCAACAGGATCAAAATGAAGCAGAAAGCGGACGAAGGAAATTCTTCCGCAACTCTCGTCCTTAATTTGCTGAATACACCAGAAAAATTATTCGCCACCACATCGCTGGGAACAAACTTTGCCGTTGTTTCAAGCACCTCTATTTTTACAGCCTATATGGTGACACATATGGGAGAACAGGGTGAACTATGGGCAATGGTCATCCTTTCACCCATCATCCTCTTCGCAGGTGAAATCGTTCCAAAAATGATCCTGCAAAACCGCGCTGACACTCTAATGCCTATCTTTGTCAAACCACTTCATCTCAGCCTGAGCATACTTTCCCCCATCATTCGTTTTTTCACCAATATTTCCGGCTTTCTCACCAAAAGGTTAATGCGCCTTCCTGATGATGATGGCAAGTCATTCAGCCGCGACCAGATTTTGCAAGTGCTAAGTCTGGATTCGCAAACGATCGAACTGGATGCCATTGAACGAACCATGATCCACAAGATTTTTAACTTCGGCGAAATTACGGTAGAGCAATGTATGGTCCCCCTCGTTCAACTTACCGCTATCCCGGATGATTCAACCCTGGAAGAAGCGCACCAACTGGCAGTAGATACGGGGTACTCAAGGTTACCCATCTTTCATGAAAGAATGCACAACATTATAGGTATCCTCAACACCTTTGATCTCTTGAACCAGCCAACAGACGATTCATCGTTATCGCACCTTGTGCGCCCCGCTCATTACGTTCCGCCCAACAAAAAAATTGACGACTTGCTTAATGAGCTTCAGCAAGGAGGTTTGCACATGGCCATCGTGGTTGATGAATACGGGGGGTGCATAGGTATCACAACCGTTGAGGATCTGCTTGAAGAAATTGTAGGCGAGATAGAAGACGAGTATGATAAGCCGGAACAAAAATTCGAGCCCTACACGGGAGGCGGCTATCTCATTGACGGAGAGATGGAAATCGATGCTATCAACGAAACCATAAAGCTCGACCTGCCCACAGGGGACTATGAAACTCTGGCGGGACTACTCCTTGACCGGCTGGAAACTATTCCTCAACCGGGAGAACAGGTCATCATCAACGACATTCGACTCACCGTAAAAGAAACAAGCCGACGCAAAGTTCAATCAGTCATCGCCATGAAAATTATCCCGCAAAAAGACACCAATCTGCCAGCATCCACTGAGGAGACAACGGACTCTCAGGACCCCCTCTAGGAATTTCTACTTGCCGCGAAGAAGGAGGTTCCTTCAAATACCCCGCACCCTTTCCAACTCCTGATAGGCTTCCATAATTTCCAGAAACTTCAGATGTGCTTCCTGCGCCTGCTCTTCTCCCAGATATGCCGCTTTATCCGGATGATATTGCATTACCCGCTGACGATATGCTTTTTTTATCTCAATGTTTGTTGCATCAGAGGGTATCTCTAAAATGGTATAGGGTGTTTTCAGGGCTTCTAGGCAATACTTGTCGCGAAGCGAATCATGAAGCTCATACGATAACTTGAGAAAACCCGCCAACCGATTGAGTTCTTTTTGCACGTCGTCCGTTAAGTCCCCTTCAACCAACGCCACCTGATAGGCCAATGCCAGTAATAGTGAAGTGTAATGATTATGACAAACTTTGCAGTATTGACTGACAATCGGCTCAAGGTCAGGACGCACCCTCTGTGTTTCGTCAATCACCTTGTCAATAAAGCCCAACTCGGCATCAGAATAATTCAAGTTTTTATTAAAAAAGTTTTTAATGATGATTCTTGATCTGGGTTTCACGGGACCACTGATCATCGCGATTTTAGTCATAACAACGGCGACACAGGTCACAAAAACCCCTTCATCAACAAGCCCCGGAAGGCTCTTACGAATTTTCTGCTGAAGTTTTTTGCCTAAAAAATGTTGTAACGCGCCGCCGACAACAGCTCCCATGGGGCCTCCCCGCAAAAACCCCATTCCGGCACCAAGCATCCACGACATTTGATTATCCTCTCTAACAAATTCAAATACGAAACAACAATCACCTCAAGGCCTACGACTTCCATAGCACATCAAACGGATATCGTGACAAACAAATCGGGCTCATGATATGATCCTTGCCTGTTTTAACAGGAAGGCCGAAGTTATTCAAGATCATGTTTCGAATAGCTGGTCTCATAAAAATCCAAATCATCAGGACCGGGAGATACTTTATGGTTAAGCACATAGTAATGTTTAAATTGCTGGAGAAAAACGAAACCAATATAGAGAAGATTGTCAACGCACTGAAGAGCCTTGAGGAAAATATAGATGTTCTTCGTTCGGTAGAAATCGGGGTGGACTATGCCGAATCTGAAAGAAGCTACGATATAGTATTGACCACAGAATTTGATGACCGGGAAGGGCTCAAAGCATATGGTCCTCACCCAAACCACCTTCCGGTAGTAGAAATTATACGCCCGCTTTGCTCAGCTTCAGTGGTTGTAGATTATGAGATTTGACCACAGAATCATACGAACAGTACTCTTAAAACCACGGCCTGGCCTTAGCGCACCCAATATAACTAGCTATTTTTAAAGGGGTATCTCAATTTATCTTGAAACAACGAAATAAATACTTGTACTTCAACATCTGGTTTGATAAAGTTTCCGGCAATTTTCAAATAGTATCTTGAATACTATTTGTCATTTAGCAAACGCAGTAATTCGCCAGTCAGTTTTTCTCGGGGCGGATGTTTATATAGCCTATCGAATTATCTGCGATTCGAATCAAGAAGACCCATTTAATTGCCTGATGGCATTTGAATATGAGGTTGTTTTATAACAAGCCCAAAACTTTAACAAAGGAGATTTTGGGATGGCTACTAAAAAAAAATCGAAAAAGAAAAAGTCTGTAGGAAAAAAAGCATCACCCAAAAAAAAATCTACGGCCAAGTCTAAAGCTCGTTCTAAAGTAAAAGCTAAATCAAAGGCAAAAGCCAAAACAAAACCTAAAGCTAAATCAAAGGCAAAAGCCAAAACAAAACCTAAGGCTAAATCAAAGGCAAAAGCCAAAACAAAACCTAAGGCAAAAACCAAGCCTAAAGCAAAAGTAAAGTCTCAAGCAAAATCAAAAACTAAAGCCAAGACAGCGCTCAAACCAAAAACAAAAGCCAGGGGTTCAAAAAAGGCCACAACCAAACCAAAGCAAGTCAAGCTTGGCCCTGTCACGTTAAAAATTCGCGACCATTTGCTCCGCAATCAAACGGAACTGCTCAATATAATTCAATCAAGCCAATCCATAGAGCGCAACTCGGCGGAAATGAATTTCAGCAATGAAATCGATATGGCATCGAGTCTGGAAGGAAGGGAAATGATGTTCCAACTCACCAGTCGTGACAGGAACGAGCTTAAAATGATTAAGGAAGCGCTTTACAAAATCGAAACCGGCACCTACGGTATCTGCGAATCGTGTTCGAAGAAGATAAGTGCCAAGCGTTTACAAATATTACCGTTGTCGATCCTTTGCATTGACTGCAAGGAATCTATGGAACACACCTGATAAGTTGCCACTGTTTTATTTTCCGTGACACTTTTTGAATTTTTTTCCACTGCCGCAATGGCAGGGATCGTTTCTCCCCACCTTTTTTTCATCCCGTCGCACGGTTACAGGTGTGGACTCTTCATCGCTTGCCCCCCTGTGTTCAATCACTTCTTGTGACTGTTGTTGCTCTGATTCGGGAATCTCAGAACCTTGCTCGATCTTTACCTTGAACAGGTATTCAACAACGCCTTCTCGAATATGGTGCATCATTCCGCTGAACATTTCGAATCCTTCTTTCTTATACTCCGTCAGTGGGTTTTTCTGCGCGTAACCACGCAATCCAATTCCGTCTTTGAGATGATCCATACCCAGCAGGTGATCCTTCCATAAATTATCAACGACCTGGAGCATAATCATCTTCTCAAACTGACGCATCATACCTTTATCTAATCCTTCTCCTTTTCTTGCGTAATAATCACGCAGGGAGTCCATAATGGCATCGTGTAGTTTTTCACGGTCGCAATCATCTAAAGCAATATTTAGACGGCCGTCAACTTCAAGAGTTCCGTCCTCTTTCTTAATAATGGTAACCGCAAACAGCCTCTCCATATATTCATTGAGGCCTTCGATATCCCACTCTTCAGGATAAACTTTTGCTGGAGCAATATCTTCGATAATGCCATCAACCAACTCTTCAACCATTTCCAGAAGCATGTCCGAAAGGTCGTCACCCGTAAGAATTTCCCTTCGCAAGTCGTAGAACACTTCGCGTTGTTTATTCATAACGTCGTCGTATTCCAGTAAATGCTTACGAATATCAAAGTTGTGGGCTTCGACTTTCTTCTGGGCATTGGCAACAGCTTTACTGACCATGGGATGTTCAATCGGCTGTCCGTTTTCCATACCAAGCTTGGCCATCAGGCCGGATATTCGCTCTGAACCAAATATCCTCATCAAGTCGTCTTCAAGCGACAGATAGAAACGTGACGAACCTGCATCACCCTGCCTTCCCGAGCGCCCTCTCAACTGATTGTCAATTCGACGGCTTTCATGCCTCTCTGTCCCTATGATGTGAAGACCTCCCAGGTCTGCAACGCCTTCACCCAAAACAATATCTGTCCCCCTGCCCGCCATGTTGGTAGCGATGGTCACGCCACCATTCTGACCGGCCTGAGCTATGATTTCAGCTTCTTTTTCATGGTGTTTGGCATTAAGAACATTATGCTTGATGCCATATTTTTTCAGGTAGCGACCGAGTAGTTCTGACTTTTCTATGGATATTGTACCAACCAGTACCGGTTGCCCCAACTCATTACATTCTCTAATTTCATCAATGAGAGCTTCAAACTTTTCCTGTTCCGTTCGGTAGATAAGATCAGCGCAGTCCTCGCGAACCATCTCCATATTAGTGGGAGCAACAACAACCTCCAGATTGTAAATTGAACTGAACTCTGCGGCTTCGGTATCGGCCGTACCCGTCATCCCTGAAAGCTTGTCGTACATGCGAAAATAATTCTGGAAAGTGATGCTGGCAAGGGTCTGGTTTTCATTCTCAATATTCACCCCTTCTTTCGCCTCAAGCGCCTGGTGAAGTCCATCACTATATCTTCTTCCTGACATCATTCGCCCCGTGAACTCATCGATGATAACAACCTCACCATCTTTGACCACATAGTCCACTTCATTTTTAAACAGGGCGTGGGCTTTCAACGCCTGTTGCACACAATGGAGAATCTCTATATTTCCCGGGTCGTAAAGATTGTCAATATTCAGGAGTTTTTCTACCGTTGCGATACCATCGTCGTTCAAGGCCGCAGTTTTACTTTTTTCTTCAATTTGATAGTCTTTTTCTTTACGTAACTTGGGGATGATCGCATTGGCTTCATAGTATTTTGAAGTGGACTCCTCTGCAGGCCCTGAAATAATAAGCGGTGTCCTCGCTTCATCTATGAGAATGGAGTCAACTTCATCAATGATGGCAAAGTTAAGTTCCCTTTGAACAAACTGCTCGGAAGAAAATTTCATATTGTCACGAAGGTAGTCGAACCCAAATTCGTTGTTGGTTCCATAGGTCACATCACAGCCGTACGCTTCTTTTCTTTCTTCCTCAGGCATGTCGTGATAAATCCGACCTACCGTGAGCCCCAAAAACTTATAAATAGCCCCCATCCACTCACTGTCTCTCTTGGCAAGGTAATCATTGACGGTAACAACATGGACACCTTTTCCCGTCAACGCATTTAGATAAACAGGAAGGGTCGCGACAAGCGTTTTACCTTCACCTGTTTTCATCTCAGCGATCTTGCCTTCATGTAAAACCACTCCGCCTATAAATTGAACATCAAAATGGCGCATATTGAGAGTGCGAAGTCCAGTTTCCCTCACCACCGCAAAAGCTTCAGGCAGAAGATCATCCATCGTTTCGCCTTCCTTTAGTCTGGACTTAAACTCATCGGTTTTCTGGCGAAGCTCATCGTCACTGAGTTGCTGAATCGAACTCTCAAAAGAATTTGCCTGGTCGGCGAAAATGCGAATGCGCTTAACCTCTCGATCATTCCTCGTTCCAAATACCTTTTTTAATAAACTGACTACCATTTTTGTTTGACCTGATATTGTGAATTAGGTTGACTTATTTTACGCAAACTTGAAACGGATTAGTACAAAAACGCAAGTCCTCAAAACCCCTCTATGGATACACGAAAAGGCACCGTATCCTTCGGGAATTGATTTTGTAAGAGATGGATAATTAACGGATGGCCCGGGGGAAATTGATGGGAAGCCTGAGATCAACTCTCAAACCTGAAAAGCTAATCCTCCAGGATATAATTTTTAGGATTCATGGGTACGCCGTTCAGGAGAACTTCGTAATGCAAGTGGGGACCTGTACTCCGTCCAGTGCTACCCACCAACGCAACGATCTGACCTCTTTTTACCCTGTCACCTACCTTGACCATATGCTTGGAGTTATGTCCATATCGAGTCACGAGTCCGTAACCATGATCGATTTCAACCATGTTTCCATATCCATACTCGCGACCCTGCACAACCACCAACCCGTCGGCAGTCGCGCGAACGGCTGAACCAGATCGCGCGGCGATATCCCAGCCTTCATGCTTTTCCCGAAGGCCGGTGAAAGGTGATTTACGAAATCCAAAACTGGAAGTGACCCAACCTCTAGTGGGCCAGATAGAGGGGGTCGCCAGAAGCAGGGATTGTTGATTCTTGAAAAAATCATCCAATTCCTGAAAACTGATCGTTTGAATTTTTGCCTGTGTTGTCAGGTGACCGAGATTATTAGAAAGCTTGTCGGCTAATGAGCGCGCCTCACGTGCCAGGGAAGTAGTCAAACTATGTGAGGACAATCCATAGGATCCACCCACGCCCCAGTTTTTCGCAACGGCCTGGGGGGAATCTTCCAACGCTGTGATCACACGTAACTTTTTCTCGAACCGCTCGAGTCGAGTCATTTCAGACTCAAAGTTCTTAACCTGATGGGCAAACTTTTCAACTTGAATTTTACGAATTTTAGATTCGCGACGAAGCTCTATTAACTCCGCTTCGTCGCCAACCAACTGGAAATATCTTTGGGATAGGTATGCGGAGGAACCCGCTATTCCAACAAGCAACACAAGAATCGCGCCAATACTTGCGCGAAACCAACGTTTTGGAACCTGAATTCGCTTAAGGGAACCTGTCGATCCTGGAAAAACGACGATGGTATAAACGTCTTTATTCACCCGACCTCCTAAAAGATAAAATCCTATTTATTTCAAAACAACCACGCTAATCCTAACTATACCACAAGGTTATGTCAACCCTAAATACCTTTAAATATAAGGAGAAAGCCCATAATATACCTTTGATTTCCCCCTTGATCGGCGCTAATGGTACGGAGTAAAAGTGTACCTCACTTAATACGATCCAGCCGCTCCTTCGCCTGAAGATGTAGCGGATTAAGCGCCAACACCTGATTAAAGTATTTTATGGCATTTTGGGCTTCGCCCTTTTCTTCATATAAAAGGCCCAAGCTGAAATATACGGGAACTAATCCCTCTTGATGCCTGATATGCTTGTAAACGGTTTCTATCTCCATAAACTTGGCGATAGCATCATTCAATCGGCCCTCTTCATACAGCCTGAAACCCGCTTGCCGCAAGTTTCTACCAACTGCCATGCCATACCCCCGGACCAGTTCTGACGAACCCCGCCCCTGATATGAATTATAATCCGCAATAATCAGGCCCGGATCCCCCATCGCTTTATAGATTGTTTCTAAATTGCGATAAAACATAGGTTCTTTTGGGTTGATGCGAATGGCTCCCCGCACCATGTCCGCCGCTGAGGTGTATGATTTTTGACGCGACAGTATTGCTCCTTTGTTATTTAGTGCCAAAGAATTATTAGCATCCAACTCCAATGCTCGATTAAATAATCGCTCCGCTTCCGGTATGTCATCTTTCAAATAGTGAACATAGCCTGATCCATAGAGCGCTGAACTGGAATCTGGATTGTCCGCCAAAAAATTTTCAATCCATCCCTCAGCTTCGTCCAGCTTATTCATATTTTTATACGCTCGCACCATGCCGCGAAACGCATATCCGCCCTCCCTCCTTTCTTCAATCAACGATTGAAAAATTTGCAGGGCTTCCTCGTTGAGGGATTGACTGAGCAAAAACTCCCCCTTCTTAATAGGCGGCAATGTTGAAGGATCAAAATGATTATGCGGCTGTGAATAAACTAATGAGGGAAAGCATAAGAGAATTGCGATTGCCATCTCCAGAACTGATCTTCTGATAAATGGATAACGAAAAAAAATAGCAAAAGACATGGCAAATGTTCAAAAGGAAGGATAACTATATGCGATTACTCTGAAAAACCTTCATCCTCATCGGAAGTTCTATCTTCACCAGGAGCAAGGTTGTAAAATCGTGTGTACTGGTTTTCAAATTTCAGTCTGACGTCTCCGATAGGACCGTTACGTTGTTTGCGGATCAGAATTTCTGCGACTCCCACATCAGCAGTATCTGGATTGTAAACTTCATCGCGATAGATGAAAGCCACAACATCAGCATCCTGCTCAATGGAACCTGATTCTCGCAAGTCGGAGAGCATCGGTCGTTTATCAGTTCGACTCTCAACGGCGCGGCTGAGCTGAGATAACGCCAGGATGGGAACATTTATTTCTTTAGCCAGACTTTTTAGTCCACGAGAAATTTCGGAAACTTCCAACTGGCGGCTTTCGGTTTTTCCACGGCTTTGCATCAGTTGCAGGTAATCAACAATAATGAGTCCCAAGGGATGTTCCGCCGCAAGTCTTCTAGACCTTGCCCGTACATCCAGTGAAGATAACGCGGGAGAATCGTCGATGAAGAATTTGGCATTGGAAAGTCGCTCCCCTGCCTGTGACAGGCGCGGCCAATCACTACTCGCAAGGTACCCGGTGCGAAGTTTACTTGAGTTGACACGAGCTTCTGCACAAAGCATTCGCATTCCCAATTGATCTTTGGACATTTCCAGGCTGAACATTGCCGTAGCAATATTTGCGTGAAGACTGGCAAAGCGGGCAATATCCAAAGCCAGGCTGGTTTTTCCCATACTCGGTCGCGCGGCGAGGATGATGAGATCAGAAGGTTGAAACCCCGCTGTCTTGTTATCGAGATCGAGAAATCCTGTAGGAACCCCGGTCACCATACCGGGCTGACCAACCAGTTTTTCTATGGATTTAAAATTATCTTTAACAACTTCTTTAAGAGGGAAGAAGCTGCGCCGTGTTCGTTTCTCAGAAATCTCAAATATCGATTTCTCGGCCTGATCCAGAATCTCTTCGACACTGTCAGATTCACCATAGCTGTTGGTGACGATTTCAGTCGCGGTCTGAATCAGGTCTCGTAATATCTTTTTTTCGCGGACTATTTTAGCGTGGTGGGAAACTGCGGTGGAGGTAGGAACGAAATCCTCTAACTGACTCAGGTAATTGATGCCGCCGATAGTTTCGAGTTCGTTATTCTGGCGCATGCGGTCAGCCAGCCCCAGAATGTCTATGGGTTCATTGGCCTCAAATGAAATCCGCAGGTTCCTGAAAACTGTCTGATGCGCGGCCTTATAGAAATCTGCTTCATCCAGAATTTCCAAAGCTTTGGACAAAGCGTCTTCAGCCTTGAAACACGCGCCAATGACACTTTGTTCCGCCTCCAGATGATAGGGAGGGAGCTTGTCCAATGAAATTTGGCTGACGGCCTGGGCCATATTTTGGACCTTTATTATCTGTTAAGGAATCCTCTGAAACCCGTCCTGCCTACCATATAAAACTCTAATGAGCCTGTCCAGACCTAAGCGTGGGAGAGGATAGGATTCATTTATATAGGGTCGCAGGCTCTTTTTAGAGGTGCCCTCAAGAAGCTGTCTCTTCCTCAGTTGACTCGGGAGCCTTTTCTGCTTCAGGCGTCTTTTCTGCTATGGGCTCTTCAGCGACCACCGTAATTTTGATTGTCGCGGTGACTTCAGGATGAAGCTTGACCGAAACCTCAAATTCGCCCAAAGATTTGATCGGCTCTTTGAGTTGTATCTTTCGCCGGTCCAGCTCAATTCCCTGGCCTCTGAGACTTTCTGAAATTTCCTGCGTGGTTACGGTTCCGAAAAGTTTGCCATTGTCACCCGCTTTTTTCTTGAAAGTACAAATGGCTTTTGCAATTTCCAGTGCCTGGGCATCGGCACTGACTTTAATCTTTTTCAGCCGACCCTGAACAATACTTTTCTGATGATTAAACTGCTTCAGGTTTTTAGGTGTCGCGAGAAGCGCCTTGCCATTGGGAATAAGGAAGTTCCTTCCAAACCCGTCTTTAACTTCAACCTCGTCACCACAATTCCCCAAGCCCTGAACATCTTCTTTCAATAACAATTTCATAACCCTGTTTCACTCCTTCTTAATATCTGCTGATACGATAAAATATTTTTAGTCTCCATGAATCTGACCGCTTAAAGCCGGATCAATTATTCCGGGCTTTGCTCCTGACTTATCCGAACTTTCCTTATATCCATCCAGGTGTCAAAAACTCCCAATCCCATCGCGCCCCCTATTAAAAGAGGCTGAAAAACTATGACAAAAAATATAAGAATCCAGAAAAACACTGGAACATTCCTCGATTCCAGGAAATAAATAAGAATCGCCAGTCCTTGAAAAAAATAGACGACCAGAACCAAAAGAAACAGGTTTATCCCAGCGACACCTAAAGTACCGTCCGCTAAAAAACACAAAGCGCCTGAACCGATGAACACCCACACGGTTTGATCGGGTACCGCCCACTCTGAAAATCGTGCCGGATGAAACAGGCCCGAGCCGTAAATGCGTCCCCATAAAAACCGGGCCGCGTAGTAGTTGATCACTGCTGTGATAAAAGTTCCTATAATAATGAACGACGGATAAGACTGCGCCAACACTCCAGAAGTCCTATCAGCAAATTCCTGCATCGCCTTAAGGTCTTCGGGTTTATCACCCATCCCCTTAAGGGCTTCCATGGACTGCTTAAAGTGCCCATCTATCTGCTGTTGAAAAAACTCTGTCAGCGTTGACTCGCGATCAGTGAATATGAAAAACAGCAGAATGATCGAAAGCGTTGCCGAAAACAACGTGCTGAATAGAATGCATTTATCAAACGGCAATCTGAACCGGATGGTCTCTGCCATCACCCCTGCGAGAACAGCGTATTCAGTAAAAAATAAAACCGCCTGTTTCGGCCCCATCAAGGTGAACATCACCCCGAATACCAGAGCCAGAAGTATGACTCCTGGACGACGACCCAACTGAACATAAATAAAAATCAAGGGAACCGGAATCAGAACCCCGACTAACACCCCCAACGGAGGATAAAACATGGCCGCCAGCAACGCGACCAGAGTAGCCGCTACCGGAAGCAGTGCCCTCTGTGGTTGAAACTGCTCAGTCACCGCGTCAGCGTTCTACCGTAAACGGAAGCAAGGCTATGTTCCTGGCCCTCTTGATCGCGGTGGTCAATTGCCGTTGATGCTTGGCACAGTTTCCGGAAATTCTTGACGGAACTATTTTCCCTCGTTCAGAAACCAGGGGTTTTAGTACTTTAATATCGTAAAACTCTATGTAGTCTACTTTTTCAGTACAGAACCGACAAATCTTGTGCGTGAAGAACGATTTCTTTCTGGTGTTTCTAGCTGTTTTATTTCCTTGAGCCATTTTTTTCCTGATTACATTAAGGTTATTCTTATAAGAGCGTCTCTTGCAGGAGAACACCCAAATTTTATTGTTCCTGTTAAAAAGGTACGTCCTCTTCAGCTGAAGCCGGAGGCTGTCCGCCTGACGATCCGCCCTGCGAATCACTACGGGACCCTAAAAACTGCACGGTGTTGGCTACCACGTCCAGCTTGTTTCGCTTTTGACCGTCACTTTCCCAGCTTGAAAACTGCAGGCGTCCTTCAACAAAAACGGGACGACCCTTACTGAGATATTCGGCGCAGTTTTCTCCCTGCTTGCCCCAAACGGTTATATCAACAAAACAGACGTCTTCTTTCCAATCATCTCCCTGCTTGAACTTGCGATTAACAGCAAGACCAAAACTCGTTACAGCCGAACCGTTGGCCGTGTATCTCAGCTCTGGGTCACGAGTCAAATTCCCCATCAACATCACTTTATTAAAACTGGCCATAATTCAATTCATCCTGTTTTTGGAAATTCGATTAAGCCTTTGGCACAGCTAATCTGATCTAACCTTCTACAACCTCTTTGGCCTTTGCTGTCTTTGCCGAGCCGTTGCCTTCTTTGGTCTCAGATTTTTCATCTTCAGATTCAGCTTCAAAATCGCGGCCCATCGCCCTTGTCAGTTCTTTCTCTTCCAAGCGAATGACAAGATATTTCAGGACAAGATCGTACAGTTTATAGTCATTTTCCAGACTGGAAACCGCACTGCCATCGCATGTGTGATAAATGTTAAGGTAGTAGCCGAAACGGCTTTTCTTGACCCGATAGGCCAAACGCTTCTTGCCCCATTTTTCTACTTTAAGACAAGCGCCTTTGTATTTGGTCAGAAACTCAGTTACTTTTTCAAGCGCCTGATCGACCTGAGCTTCGTCAAGGTCGGGTTTAAGAATAAGGATACTCTGGTAGGATCTCAAGGCTTTCCTCCTCATGGGTTTAATGATAGCCCCAGCCATGCAAGACTGAAGCGAGGGGATAATAATAAGTGAGCATACTGACATAGACAAAAAGTAAAATCAAGGGGATTTAAAGTACCCTTCACACAGGGACAAATTACTGGCTTTTATCTAAGAGGTAGTTGTGTACGCTATTCTTTATCAAACAATTGCCAAAACCCAACCAGCCTCACGACTGGCCCTGATCTGCCTCCTGCTAATAGGAGTGCCCACCCTGGGCGGGTGTGGCATGGAATTGCCCGCGCCGCCGCCCGACCTGTTCCATAAGTTCAACTCGATCAAGACAGGCCTGGGGCCAGCCGATTTACTCTCTGTCGACCTGAACCTCGATGGTCATGTCGATCTCGTATCCGCCAATACACTGGGAAATTCCCTGACCATTCTACTGGGAAAAGGCGATGGTGTTTTTAAAGAGCCACGAACTTTCAAGGTGGCCGCGGAACCAACGACCCTCGCCACGGGGGATGTCAATGGCGATGGTATCCCCGACCTGCTGACCAACGCTCGCGGAGCCGAACAGTTCACCGTCCTCCTCGGCTACGGTAATGGATCGTTCCGCAAACTTCCGGGCGTGCGAACGGGAAAAGTTCCGCTCGCAATCATTCCCGGCGATTTCAATGGTGACGGCAAACTTGATGCGGCAGTCACCCTCACCTTCGACAAAATGGAAATTTTCCTGGGAACGGGCGATGGAACTTTCAAAAAAGGGGACTCGTATTCGACTGGGTCAAGATCCTTTTCCGGAATTACAGGTGATTTCGATAGAGACGGCAATGCAGACATCGCATTAGCCGCAAGCAGTTCCAACTCCAGCGCAATCCGTCTATTTGAAGGCAATGGCGATGGAACATTTTCCAATCCCTTAGCAATCGCGAAAAACCTCGTCCCTCTCGCGCTGATCAAACAGGATATGAACAGCGATGGACTGCCAGACCTCATCTTCACCTCCGCCCAGGGGGATAATATGTATTTGATGATTGCGCGGGGTGATGGAACTTTTGCCAAGGAAATCGCTTTTGCCGGTGGTGGCGGACCCATCGCGCTGACAGCGGGCCATTTCAATTCCGATGACCAGGTGGATATCGCAGTTGCCAATTCGCGTAGCAGTAATTTTTCATTGATCGTGAGGAAGGCCGATGGATCATTCCACTATCCCACCCGCGACTACGTGGTCGATGGCGGCACTCCACTCACAATCACCAGCGGCGACTACAATAATGATGGTATGACCGACATCGCCGTCTCCGGCAACGCAAAAAACATCATCGAAGTCTACCTACAACGCAGAACATTACGATAATGTAGTCGTCCAATTTAACGGAGTCAGGGTATAGAGTCCTTAATCACCTATTGGGCGGGCATCAGTCCCAGTAGGCCCGCCAACAGGGACTAGATAGTTAATTCTCGCTGAATTGCGGGACGAAGTTCAGTTTGCGCCATTTATTGAAATAGTAATTTATTCCGCCATCGCGGGTTGGGTAAATCTTCGCGTACTTCTCTCCTGATCCATCTGCATCGGGTTCCACGATCACGATTTTCTTGTCCAGTAACTGGGTGGCTTTTTTTACATAGAGGAATGTATAGGGCTGGTCGCGCGCTATCATCTGATGAAGTTGATGCGTCATTTTGATTTGCTCTTTCTTGTCGTACTCCTGACGGATGCGGACGATCAATCTATCCGCTTCCTCATTTTCATATCCAACAAAGTTCAGCTGGCGTTTCCCTGTCTGGCTGGAATGCCATATCTGATAAAGATCGGGGTCAATCCCCATACTCCATCCAAGAACGACCGCATCGAAGTTGTGCGTGTTTACAAAATCCTTGAGAAATACCGCCCACTCGAATATCTGGGTATTACATTTGATGCCCAACTCCAGCCATCCGTTTTGCGCGATGGTCAGAATATTTTTACGGATGGGGTTGCCCGCGTTGGTGATGAGGTTGAACTCGAAAAGTTGTCCGTCCTTTTCAAGGAATCCTTCGGCGTTCTTGTGCCAGCCCAGTCCGTTCAAAATAGCAAGCGCGCCTGCGGGATCATAAGGCAGAGGCTTGACCTGCTGATCGTACCAGTCGGTCATTTTCGCGTAGGGCCCGGTCACCCGCTCCCCTTCCCCGTAGAGAACGTATTCGATGATCTGTTCCACATCGATAGCCATGCCCAGAGCTTTGCGCACTTCGGTGGATTTAAAAAGCGGGTTCCTCATGTTGTAGCCGATGTAAGCAAAAAAGTAGCCGAGGCTGGAGAAGCTCTGATATTTTTCCTCTTTCCTGAAACGAGCCACCTGGTGCGGCTGAACGCTGTAATTGTCAACCGCCCCGGCATAGAACTCCATTTCCTGAGTGAGCGCGTCGGGAATGATGCGCATGATGTATTCCCGATATTCCGGCGGCCCTTCCCAGTAATCATCATTTCTCTTAAGTCGGATGAGTTCATCGGATTTCCAGTCGGCGAACTTGAAAGGTCCGGTGCCTATCGGGTTGCGATTAAACTGGCTGTCGCGGATGGTGAAATCCTCCGGATCGCTATTCTGGCTGAGCGCTTCCTGTTTCAACGCCCCGGCATTGAGAAGGTGCTCCGGCAGAACACCCATGAACCAGGAATTGATCGCTGGCGAAAATAAACGTTTATAGGTGAAGCGTATTTTATGAGGGCCCAAGGCCTCTGCAGATTTCACTGGTTCATAATCTGATCGCCGGGGAGATGCCGTTTTAATATCCATAATAGACCGATAAGTGAACAGAACATCGCCCGAGTCGAATTCGTGACCGTCATGGAATCGCACGCCGCGTCTTAAATCAAAATCGATGACCGGGTTGTGCTCTGTCACTTGCAGGATCTCGGCAAAATGCGGTTTCAGCCGTTCGTACTGATCGGGATTCCCGGCGTGAATAAAATCCTCGTAAGGAAATGACGAGAAATAATCATCACCGATCAATTTTTGAATCGGATTAAAAAAGTCCTGATCAACGCGAGCGAGTACAAATTTGATTCGGTCGGGTAGTTGCAGGGTGTAGGGAGCAGATTCCATACGCGGCCGACCGTTGAGCAGTTCGGGCGAACCATCACTGCCAGGAACAGGTACCTGAAGCGTACCTTGAACGGTCTTCCCCGGAATCACCTCAACCGATTTAATATTCGCCGACCACTTATGGTTTTCCTCTAACGACTGCCTGAGGTAATCCACCCAATCAGCGGTGACTGGGGAAGACTTCGCAATGTCTTTGATGCGATGTCGAGGGTCAACAGCCAGAAAAGCTTCCTCCGTCTGAGTCCATGAAGTCGCCAGGCGGGGACGGTACTCAAGTTTATCGTCCAGAGAAATCAAACCGTCAAAAACCAGATTTTCTATGGAACTGCTGGTCGAATCTGCGCTGATAACCGGGTTGAGCATTTCCGCATCGGCGGCAGAACCGTGGATGTATTTTTTGAGACGTTCAGGATTGCCCACAACCTGCTTATCGTAGGTGGGAACCCAGAAAAAGGACTGGGCAAGGAAAAAGATGAGAAGCAGTGGGAAAAATATTAGAATCCGTTTGACAAACATGTTGAAATCATAGCAAATTGGTGAGTGCAGGATCAAAATAAATAGCTTTTTACCCAAAGTGGGCCACTCACTTTTTCAAATGGATGATTTTCAGATAAAACAATAGTTGGCAAGTAGTATCCCACTCAAATATTTTTCTTGACTTGAGGGAGAATTATTTTTATACAGTTCTTTAAATCAAGGAATTTGGGCTGTGTTTAGTCCGATGTAATGAAGCCTTGAAAAATTGAAATAGCACAGAAACCGGGCAGACCCCTTAAAAATAAGAATTCAGTTTCAAAAAGTTTAATATTTCATAACTAATAAAAAAAGGAAACAACAATGGCTACAATCATTACCGATGAGTGTATTAACTGTGGCGTCTGCGAGCCAGAATGTCCTAACGGAGCAATTACCGAGGGAGAAGACTTCTACGAAATTGATGCCGACCTATGCACGGAATGTGTTGGCTTCCATGGCGAAGAGGCATGTCAAGAAGTTTGCCCTGTCGACTGCTGTATCCCGGACGAAGACAATCGAGAATCAGAAGAGGAGCTTTTGGTAAAGGCGGGAAAAATCCACGCAGACCAGGAGTTCCCTGCATTGGATGACTTGACAGCAGAAACCTCACTGTTCAGGAATCCAAGTCGAAAAAACGCTAATCTGTGATACGTTAAGAACCGCAATCAACAAGGCGACCCTTACGCACTGCTTGGTGCGTGCGGGCCGCTTTTTTTGTCAGCAGAATGACCGCTTGACAAATTCCAGAAAACCTATAGTCTTACCTATCCGCTTGAGTCAAAACGAGTAGCGGTTAAAAACAGAATCGATGCGGGGTGGAGCAGCCTGGTAGCTCGTTGGGCTCATAACCCAAAGGTCGTCAGTTCAAATCTGGCCCCCGCTACCAAATAAAACAAGCACTTATGGGTTACGGCCTGTAGGTGCTTTTTTATTAT
>Ga0208639_1000079_pt1 | contig 71572 bp, 72 predicted proteins | sample ETNtaG_33_FD_185772 | JGI IMG/M metagenome (GOLD analysis project Ga0208639, IMG submission 185772) | Marine microbial and viral communities from oxygen minimum zone, Eastern Pacific Ocean - ETNP201310SV76 (SPAdes) (version 2) | ecosystem: Environmental > Aquatic > Marine > Oceanic ...
CTACTAATTCAGTCTTCTCCCCGATTAAACTGTTATAATTGTTTTTCAGTCCATGAAATAGAAGGTGTCTTTTTCTATCCCCAAGGAGGTTGTGCGTGATATTTGATTTCAGAGTGATTAAAATTTTTAATTTTATTCGGTTCGCACTCTTATTTTTGGTAGGAGCATCCCCTGTTTGGGCCGACCCGGTCTTGTTTGACAACAACCCTGTGATCGGCATTATAGATGCTAAGCCTATCCTGATGGACGATATTGAAAACGCGCAAACTCATGAATTGCGAGTCCGGCTGTATCAGCTTCAATCTCAGGTTTTAAAAGAAAAAATAATACGGGAATTTACTGAAGCACATCCTGGAACGGTACAGAGCAAAGCTCGTACTGTGACTCAGGCAGATATTATTGCTTTCTATGAAAAGACACCCAGAGCAAAGGAAATGGGTTCTTTGGAAGAAATGCAGGGTCAACTTCGTGCCTATCTTGAAAGAATCGCCCGCGCCGCTGAAACAGAAAATAAATATCAGACGGCCTTGGAAGATGGATGGGCCAGAGTCATGCTCACGCCTCCAAATGATTTTAAGGTAGTCGCCCCTGTGGGGAATGCAGCGCTTTGGTTTAAGGACCGCACTCCTGAATCGAGAAATGTTTTTGTCCTGGAGTTTTCCGATTTTCAGTGCCCGTTTTGCAAACGGGTTCAACCCACTCTCGATAAACTGCGTCGGCGCTATGGAGAAGACGTGCAATTTGGTTACCGCCATTTCCCTCTTCCATTTCACAAAGAAGCGCAGTCACTTGCTGAGGCAACTGAGTGCGCACGTAGTCAGGGAAAGTTTTGGGAACTGCAATCCGTCTTCTATAAAAAATCTGCCCCGGATATTAAAACTGAAGTACTTGAGCATGCGAAAGAAGCGGGGATTGCAAATATTCAGGAGTTCAAGGCTTGTTGGGAAAGTCAAAAATACAGGGATAAAGTTCTCAAGGATATTAGTGAAGGCAGGCAACTGGGAATTCAGGCGACGCCGGGTTTCATTATCGGACGCTATGACGCAAATAAATCCACCATTACTGGTGAGGTGGTCTCGGGTGCCCTGCCGGAAGAACAATTCAAGCGTTTGATTACGAAATACCTTACTCAGGCGCGATCAGCCTCAACGCAGTAAGCATCGGAATAAACATGCTTGAATCACTCCTCAAGAGCCTCAATTCTCGTGGATCATTGATCCGATTGGCAGGATGGACCATGTTTGCCCTTCTAATTGTGAATGTGTCCGCATCCGTGGCGTTTCAATTGTTTGATTCCTCCCCCCCCGACATAAATCATAAGGCTCGGGCATGGGCGACTCCCGCTTCATCAAAGGTGAGACTAGGTGAATCGTTTTACATCTATGTAAGAATCGCATTGGGAACAGGGTGGCATATATACTCCCTTGAGCGTCAGGGAGACGGCGAGGATCTGGCGACGGTCATCCGCATTGATGAGAAGTTTTTTCGCGGACAAGGAAAATGGAAAGAGCCTGATCCGGAAATCATTCTGGATCAGGCTCTCAATAAAATAGTAAACACTCATCAAGGGACTGTAGAGTTTCAAAGAAACTATCTGGTCGGTTCCGACTTGAAACCGGGAACCTACCCTGTTGCCGGGTCTATCCTTTTCCGGGCATGTGACAACCGGGTATGCACCCTCCCTAACGAAGTTTCATTCAGCACTCAGGTGACGGTGGTAGACGAGATCAATTAATTACCGGTAAAATTCACACCGGCGCATTCTTTGATGGTTTTAAGCGCGTCTTTGGTCTTGGCCTTAGCCATGTCTTTTTCTTTATCCTTAGCCTTGCCTTTTTTTGTTTTATCAGCGTCTTCCTCTTCCTTCTTTTGCTTTTTGGCCAGTTTCCAGCTTTCCTGTTTTTGAAGGAAGTCCTTAACTAAACCTCGGGCCCACTATCTATATGTACGGCAGCTAAAGCCGCTATCCTTGCCTTGTAAGCCAGCGTGCCCATCCAAACCGGGTGAATGAGGTATCGATTGGATCATTTAATAGTTATGCATTGTTATGAAATTATGGCAATAAAAAAGGGCAGTAGGGCCGTTCAGCCCCCTACCCTTAATTAGCCAACTCTTGTGCGTTAAAAAGATTTTTTGGATTGCTCCTCACCAGCGGCATTTATATGGGAACAGTTGGTGCAAGCGTGACCAGTCTCACGGGAACACATGATACACGTTGCCATGTCGCCATCATTTCTAAAAGCGCCGCCACAATGGTTGCAACGTACAACCTGCCTCTCGTTTCTGATTTTCCTGGGAATCGTGAGGCTATTGATCAGGGATTTACTACGAGATATGTTTACGAGCATATATATAAGACTCCTAAAATAATATAATGAAATACCAACTTTGTAGAAAAGCAAAGTTTGCACGATCATTTTCTGGTACATATGATGAGCAGAGAAGCCTAAAGGTTTTTTTTATTTACAGAGAAGTCTGAGGGACTAGGCATGCAAGAAATTATAATATTAATTCTTTAAAATCAAAATGTTAACAGTGATTCCCTAGAAAAAATATCAGGTCTAGCTTCGGGCGGATCTTGGGGGGGATTCTAAATCTATTCATAGTTTTGCCATGACCCCCTTATTTACTGTATCAACACGATCTTTACTAAAAAGAATTTCTACCAGTGTCAAGGCGAATTCCATCGCTGTTCCCGGAGCGCGGCTGGTGATTATATTTCCATCAACGACCACCCTGTCCTCCAAATATAAACTCCCCGTTAACCCCTCCTTCACCGATGGATGACTGGTTCGATTGCGATTATTGAGCAGTCCGTTTTTTTCTAATATAACTGGCGCAGCGCATATGGCAGCAATCAGCTTCTTTCCCTGTTTCATCTCAATAAGAATCGAAGATATCCTGGGGTTATTTTTCAAATTATCCGTTCCTGGCTGACCTCCCGGAAGAACAACCAAATCAAGTTCATCAGATAGCACATTGTTAAGAGGCTCATCTGGAAGCACCCTAACTCCTCTTGACCCTTCAATCGGACCTTCAATGGTACCAGCTAGAGTCACTCTGGCACCTGAACGCCGAAGGATATCTACCACAGTGATCGTCTCAATTTCTTCAAATCCGGGCGCCAGAGGAACAAGCACTTTTTTCATATTTATATTCTCCATCAAAAAATATCAGTTATTAAAGTTAAGGGTCTATGCTTGTTACGAAAGAAGACCAATGTTACAATCTTACAAAATTATTTTTAAAAATGTATTTAATTTAGGATTGTTTATCCGGTGATGCATAGCATTGAAAATACTGCGGCATTTTCACGGCAGATTCAAAACATGTTCACGGCTATAGCGCCGAGATATGATTTTTTAAACCGCCTGCTCAGTGTCGGTCAGGATAGGCACTGGCGAAAAAAGGCCATTAACCGGCTGGCCCCTGTACCCAAAGAGCGTATACTCGACATTGCCACTGGAACCGGTGATATGGCTCTGGAGATAGCCTCCCGCAATCTTTCTGTTCAAATATCTGGAATTGATTTCAGTCGCAGGATGCTTGATCTTGGCCGCAACAAAATACGGAAAAAGGGATATGGTCGTTTTGTTTCCTTCCAAATTGGGAGTGGTGAATGTTTGCCCTTCACCGCCAACAGTTTTCACGGAGCAGTTTGTGCTTTTGGAATTAGAAATTTTGCCGATGTAAAACTAGGACTGAGGGAATTTTATCGTATATTGAAACCTGGCGGCAGAGCAGTGATTCTTGAGTTTTCCATGCCTGCTAACCCGATTCTTAATAAAATCTATAATTGGTATTTTGATTTAGTATTGCCTAAAGTGGGCAGTCTTATTTCCGGGCATAATGATGCTTACAGTTATTTGCCGGATTCAGTAGCCGACTTTCCAGAGCAAAATGAATTCGTCCGTTGGATGGAGGAAGCCGGATTTAAGAAAGTGTCATTTAACGAACTCACCTTTGGTATTGTGTCTATTCATTGTGGGTATAAATAAAATTTGAATGATAGATAACAAAAAAAATAAAACGGGTTTTCCCTGGTCAGTGGTATTATTTTTCGGGCTAATGACAGGAGCCGCCCTGGTTCTTGATAAGACGCCTTTGTCGCCAGATCATGAGCCGGTCCTGCCCTCCAGCGAGAATACTTCCTATCAGCCGTTCTCAAACCATCCGCAATACGATTTTGTATTGAATCTGCAAAAGGCTTTTATACGCAATACCAAAATGGTCGGACCCTCGGTCGTCAATATCAGTAAAGTGCATGAAGCAATAGAGCACGATGCGTGGAAAGGTATGCCAACCCAGGAAGAAAAGTCATGGTTCCTTTCCATGAAATCCTGGTTCAACAAAAAGCTTCGTGAAAAAAAATATATTTCCGAAACCATAGGATCGGGAGTGATTATAGATAACAGTGGTCATATTCTCACGAATTATCATGTGATAAAGGGCATAGATCAAATTCTGGTTCGCTTGTCTGACCAACGCGATTTCTTTGCCGAAGTAGTTGGCATCGACCCTAAAACGGATCTTGCCGTTCTAAAAATCAATTCCTTCAGAAGCCTGCCACAATCTTCTTTCGGGTCTTCTCAAGAGGCCAAGGTGGGCGAATGGGTGATGACTATTGGGAATCCATACGGACTTCAAGGCACGGTGACTGTGGGTGTGATCAGCGGGATTGGTCGATCAGATCTTGGAATCACCACCTATGAAAACTTTATCCAGACGGACGCATCCATCAATCCTGGTAATAGTGGCGGTCCATTAATAGATTTGGATGGAAACATAATCGGGATCAACACTGCAGTAGCGGCCATTGGGTCGGGGGTAGGATTTGCCATACCTATTGAAATGGCCCTGCGGATCGTTGAGGAATTGATTGAAAGCGGGGATGTGGAACGAGGCTGGCTTGGGGTGGGAATACAAAAGGTAACGCCAGAACTGGCCGCATCATTTAAAATACCTCATCTGCAAAGCGGTGTTTTGGTCAATGAGGTTGCAGATAATACTCCAGCGGAGAGTGGAGGAATTTTTCGTGGAGATATTATTATCCAGTACGATGGTAAGCGAGTTAAAAATTCAATAAACTTTCAACACATGGTGGCCGATACTCAGGTTGGTAAAAAAGTCCCTATTAAAATCCTTCGGGATGGTCAGGAAAAAACTCTCTTCATCTCAGTAGGAAAACTTATCTCCTGATCCTGTGAAATCAAGCAAGTTACTTTGAGAGATTTTTTACGTCGGTAATTCAGTTTTTGATATCGAATCCGACTTCAGTGATTTTATCCGCGATACATTCAATTTTCGTCTGCGCTTCATCAAACTCCACTGTAACGCTTTTATTCTCCAGGTCCACCTCTACCCTGCTGATACCTGAAAGTCCGTTCACAGCATCTTTTACGGATTGTGCACAGTGATCACAAGTCATTCCTTCTACACTAAGAATTTGATTTGTCATGAGGTTAATTCCTTAATCCTGATCTACTATTCTCTTTTCTAGATATTTATATCACACCAATACGGGAAATATAATGACAGAGTTTTATTATCTGAAACCTCGAAGATAAAAGCATCTATTAAGGGAGGCGACAGTGTCGCTCCTGACATGCGTCAGGACCTGATTATAAATACCGGGGGATATTGAACAGTGACAGTTATGCGGTCAAGGCTGACGAACTGGCGGATAAAATTGTCCAGAAGATAAGAGAAGGTAAAAACCGTATAACATTGTATTAATGTCATTCCTGCTTTAAGCAATTTTCAAATCAATTAATTTCGGGAAATTCCCAGTTTCCCTGAGCTTGTCCTCCCATCGATTACCCAGCTTGTTAGATCTCAAGTCAATTTTTTCTAGGCATCCCAACCTGTTTGACTCGCCCAACACTTTCATCCCCAGGCGAGTGATTCCATTATTTCGTAAATCTAGCACTTTAAGCTTACTAAAAAGCGTGGAATGAGAAATCGCTTCCAGTCCTTCATCACCAATGAAATTTTTTCTCAAATCCAGAACCTCAAGTCCGTCAAGAGAAGGATACTGACAAAGATAAACAGCTTCCAGGGATGAAATCTCCATTTGCGGCATTTTTAAAATGCTGGGATTCAAAGCCAGTCGACTCTTCAAAAAATCCTCAAAGATAGTAATTTTCCTGGAGCCGATGGTTTTTAATTTTGCATCCAGAATTTTATTAATGTCATCCAGATTACCATTGCATGCATAAAAAAGCTTAAGAGTATTCTCTTTATTAAGTTTATCCTGATCAGGGTCATTGAGACTCATGTCCAAATCCTTTTGTATTAAAAGAATCTATTTTATGGCAACGAAAGGTAATGTCAAATCTGACTTATTACCATTGGGCTTTGAAATAGGTTTTGTTATAATCGCGAACCTACTTGATGGGACAAAGTGTAAATGGAATTGTGACGAAATGGGTTTTGGAATGAGGTTGGCGCAATACTGACGGGGCTATCCTTTCTTCAAAGAACTTCCTGAATCACTCTCCCAGCGTATGGTGTCAGGGCTGGACACGTGTTTCGCTTCTGCAACCCAATGTTTGAAATCTGCATTGATCTTGAGTATTCGCACACAGGGGTTGATGCCATGTGATCCTGCAGTGTGGGAATATAGCTTTTGCAGGTCTTTAATAAACACCCCCTGCTCAGACTTATATCTATCTTGAGCTTCAGCAATATTGGCAAGTGTGCCTTCGGCCAAAGCATTATAAGCGAAGACATTCTTTTTAATTTGGCTGAAATCAATCATGAAATGGACATAGCCCCATGCGATAAACGGAATAACAGCGAGACCTAATACGATATTCTTGACAAGTTTTTTGTCTATCAGAATTCCTGCGAATAGTATCCCAAAACCTGCAATTAAAGAATAAAGTGAAATATTATCGTAAAAAGACAGAGGTTTCACCGCCACCCCGCATTCCCCGGCACTCAATACACCGGGATGCGTCCAAAAACCAATGCACAATATCAGCAAAACATTAAGTATTTTATTGTTCAGCATAATTTGTTTGTTAAGCAATTTTAGATGTATAGTTCAACTGTATTTGACTCAGGGAAGTCAGTTTGTACCAAATAAATAACATAAAATCTATAATCAATTTCCTGAGAGTTGTCATTGTCACCAAGCACTGGTCGATAAGCAAGCATAATTGAGTATAATTTCAATCAGAGCATATTAAATAAACTTATAACTTTATGTACTTAACAGAAAATGAGCGAAAACATCAGATTTAATAATAATGGCGATGGCACCATCACTGACAATGACACAGGTTTGGTCTGGATCCAGAAGGATTCATGGCATATCCACGCTGACTGGCTAACGTTTCAGGAAGCCTTGAGCTGGGTAGATGAATTGAACAAAAAAGATTTTTTGGGATTTCATGATTGGCGAATTCCGGAAAAAGAGGAAATGGAAAAATTATTCGTTCCTGATAATACCGTTTTAGGACGCTCAAAGCAGGAGCTTCACATAGATTCAGTTTTCGAACCTGGCGGAGGAAATGGTTCGTGGTGTATGCCGTTTGATCAACAGGCGGCGTTTTACTTTTCGTATACCAGTGGCATTTCACAGGCTTTTGACCAGGACTTTTCCCAGGGCTACTTGAGAATGGTGAGGCTTTATCCAGATTAATTAGAGGAGGGACTAATAATCAATTATTACGGGACTCTTTTTTTACATGAAATTATGTCAGGTATTTTTTCAGGCGGGCAAATTACCTGAACAATCGTTGTGCCCTTTTCATCACTGGTAATTGAAGAGATCTGATATTTTTCTTGATCTATATCAGCGACCTCTCCCAAGTACTGGGCTAGTGATGTACGGAGTGCATCCCACTCCAGATAAATAAAAAATTGATCCTCAGTAGACTCAGGAGCCAGAAAGTCTAAAAGCTCTTGAAACTCCAGCCGCATTATTTCATCTATTGATTTCCCCTTGCAGTATTCAAGATATCCGGTGCCGCCGCCAATTTCTTTGTTGCAGGATATTTTGGAAAAATCAAAATCAACCAAACAGTCTTCCTGATCCAATAAAACGGTCACTCTTGAAGTGGTGTCTTTGCAAGGCATGGTTTATCTCTGATAAAACATAATTATAACAATTCCTTGAATGAGATTTTGCTCAGGATGGAATTTCCGTAAAATTCATGCTGATATCGGCGGCTCTAGGCGAATGGGTGAGAGCCCCTACTGACACATAGTCAACACCTGTGCTAGCAAGGGAATCCAGTCTGTCCAGAGTTACAGTCCCAGAAACCTCCACGCGTGCCCTCCCATTAATAAAACTTACGGCCTCATGTATATTATCCAAAGTCATATTATCAAGCATGATAGTATCGCTCTTTGCCTCAAGCGCAGATTTAACCTCTTCAAGGTTGGTTGTTTCCACCTCAACCTTCACTTGATGTCCGTGATGCTCTCTTACTTTTTTGACCGCTTGGGAAATACCTCCCGCGGCTTTAATGTGATTGTCTTTTATTAAAACTGCGTCATAAAGGCCGAAACGATGGTTTTTCCCTCCTCCGCATTGAACCGCATATTTTTCAAAAACACGAAGTCCGGGAGTTGTCTTGCGAGTATCCCAAATTTCAACGGGCCTCGCATGTTCTACATACTCACGTGTCAGACTGGCAATTCCGCTGAGACGTTGCAGGATATTGAGCGCTAATCTCTCACCCTCCAGAAGGGCAACTCCCCTGCCCTTCATTTTAATTATAGAAGTTTCATTTGAGAGAACATCTCCATCAGCAAAATTTTCATCTGAAAATCTTACTTCCGGATCCAGATAGAGAAATACCGCTTTAAAAAATTTTAGTCCGCATAGAACCATATTCTGACGAGAGCAGATTTCGGCTCGATAGATCTGGTTTACAGACACAATAGAGCGTGTTGTTATATCACCTGATCCGATATCTTCCTCAAGTCCCGCCTTAACAAGGTCATTAATCTGCTTTTCACTGGGTTGCTGGCACATAGATATCCATTTTAATATAATTGCCCTAATGTTTAAGTAATATTTTCATTCTTGTCAATCCCCTCTGTTATAATTGGCGACAGTGAAGTACTGACAACTCATAGTCCCACTTGAATAATGATAAATCCTTTCACTCAAAAGCGCTGACTGATTCAGGTTGTTGATACATCCGAGGCTCTGATAAGCCTCGCCTGTGATTCATTGAAATGCGATTACGATACCATGGTCAGTTGTAATGGTCTGGATGCCGTTGGGCAATATAAAAAACACCGTTTAGATTTAATTATTTATGGAAGTTGAGATGAGTTGCTTGAATGGATATAGTGGGGTTACAGGATAAGGCTCTGCTATTGCAGAACTTCCTTGAGGATTTCGGCGGCTCCCATTTTCAGGAGTTCGTTTCCAAGTTCCCGGCCCAGTTTGTCAGCATCATAGACAGAACCGGTTTTATCAAGCTGATAAATGGTTTTTCCATCCAGGCCAGCGACCAGTCCACGAACAGTGATTTCTCTTCCATCGACGGTAGCATAAGCGCCAATAGGGACCTGGCAACCGCCATCCAGAATATCGACAAATGCTCTCTCGGCATCCACTGCCCAGTGAGTCGCTTCATGGTCCAGATCACATATAAATTTTTGCACATCAACGTCGTTGATACGAGTTTCTATACCCAAAGCCCCCTGCCCCATCGCCGGCAATAAAATCTCGCGAGAAATTTCCTCCGTTATTCGGTCTGCCCAGCCCAACCTGTTGAGTCCGGCGGCGGCTAATATAATTGCGTCGTACTGTCCTTCATCCAGTTTTTTTAGTCGGGTATCGAGGTTTCCACGTAGCATTTCAATTTTAAGGTCGGGCCGGTATCTCAACAATTGTGAAGATCGACGCAGACTGCTGGTTCCGACGGTTGCCCCTTCTGGCAGGTCGGCGATTTTTTCTCCGTTTTTTGAAATCAGAGCATCCAATGGGCTTTCCCTTTCTGTGACCACCGCGATTTGTAACTCTCGTGGCAGTTTCATGGGAACATCTTTCATGCTATGAACGGCGATGTCTATTTCATGGGCCAGCAGAGCTTCTTCTATCTCTTTAACAAAAAGTCCCTTACCGCCGATTTTAGCAAGAGGCACATCCTGAATTTTATCGCCACTGGTTTTAATAATCTGGATGGACACCTCCACATTACCATTAATTCGCTCCAGTTCGGATTTAACCCAATTGGCCTGCCAGAGCGCCAATTGACTGCCCCGGCTTCCTATAACAATTTTGTATGAATCCATTCAGTCGTCCAGGTGGAAAAGGTGGCGGATAGCTTTGAGGTAAACATGGCCATCCTGAGATTGAGTTTGTTTTTTTAACTTAATGGTGGGTTTGTGCAGTATTTTATTAATCATGGAACTGCTCATCTGATGTAGTGCCTGTTGATCTTCTTCTGAAAGATGCGACATTTTCTTAAGAGTTTTTTCGATTTCTTCTTTCCTTACCGCTTCTGCCTGATTGCGAAGTTCCACGATGGTGGGAACCGCATCGAGTGATCCAACCCAATTATTGAATTTTGTAACTTCATCGCGAATGAAAGTCATTGCATTTTCCGCTTCTTTTTCCCGTTCATGCATATTAGCTACAACAACCACCTGCAAATCATCTATATCATAAAGGTAAACATTTTCCAGATCATTCACCTCAGGCTCAATATCACGAGGGACTGCGATGTCGATAAAAAACATGGGCTTGTTTTTTCGCTCATGGATGGCCCGTTCAACCATTTCCTTTTTGATGATAAAGTTTGGCGCGGCAGTTGAAGTGATGACAATATCAGCACGATGCAACTCGCTTTTGAATGCTTCAAAACCAAGTGCCGAACCATTAAGCGTTTTAGCCAGATTAGCGGCACGCTCATAGGTTCTGCTGGCTACATAGACCGTTTTTATTCCGTATGATATGAGATGTTTCGCCGCAAGTTCTGCCATCTCTCCTGTTCCAACCAGCATGACTGTATGATTTTCCAGATCATCAAAAATCTTCTGGGCCAATTCGACCGCGGCTGAACTGATCGACACGCACCTCTCGGCGATGCCAGTTTCATCCCGTACTTTTTTGGCAACGCTGAATGCCTTTTCAAAAAGTTGGTTTAATATAAGACCTGTCGATCTAAGATCTCGTGCCAGACTATATGCATCCTTCACCTGACCTAGAATCTGCGTTTCGCCCAAAACCATGGAGTCGAGAGAAGACGAAACGCGAAATAAATGTTCAACCGCTTCTTCGTTTCTGAAACTGTAAAAATGTTCTTCCAGTTCCATCGGCGATAGATCGTGAAAATCGCAGATAAATTGTTTAATGAAATCTATCCCAGAATCCTGATTACTGACCCGTGCGTAAATTTCAACACGGTTGCAGGTGGACAGAATAGTATGTTCAATGATATCGGGAAAGCCAACGAGGCGTTCAACAGAATCTTCAATCTTGCCTTTGGTGAAGGCCAGGCGTTCACGAATTTCAACAGGGGTGGTCTTGTGATTCACCCCTACGAGAATGAGATTTGCTTCAGCCATTATTACACCACATGAAAAAAATAAGTGACTATTATAGTGACAAACCCAAGAATAGCTCCCTGAGCTGCTTTTTTACCTCTCCAGCCAACCAGAAGTCTGCCAAAAAAAATACCGCTGTATATTAACCATACAACGATAAGCGGCCAAGTTCGCATCGCGTCCCATGAGAAAAAGGATGCATCCGATTTAATATTCCAGATGGATCCAGTCATAAACCCAAGTGTAAACAATGGGAACCCAATCGCGATGACCTTATAATTCAGGTCGTCCAGTACCTCAAGTGAAGGCATGCGGAAATACATAACTCCAAGTTTTTTCGATTTAACTTGATTTTCCTGAATGAGATACATGATTGCCGCGCCAAACGCAATCGCAAAGGCCGCATAGCCCAAAATTGATAGCGTACGATGCATCGTCAGCCAGAACATGGTTGACGGATCATCTATCATAGCTATTTCCCGGGATTGAAACGCAGAATAAAAAAGAATCAGAAACACCACGGGTATAACAAAAGCTCCCAGGTCTCTTATCCTGTACTTCCACTCGGTCAGGAAAAAGACAACAACAATCACCCAGGCGAAAAATGACGCAATTTCAAATCCGGTCGTATATGGACCATGTCCTGTCTCTATTGAACGCAGACCAATAGCGATCGTTTGGGAAAATAATCCCAAACCCAGGGCAGTCGCTGATATCAGATTTACCATGGGCCTTCGATAAACCAGATACAACGTATACCCCAGAGCAGACACAAGATAGCTCAACAGGGCAATATTAAAGGCTATATTTCCCATATAAAAACCCACCCGTGTCTGGGAATCGGTCGATTCCGTACCCACACCAGTGGCATACTATTTATAATTGAGATATCGTAACATTTTGTATTCTTGGATACAACGGGGAGATTTGTGCATTAAATACAATGCGAAAATTTAATGGTGTTTCTAAGTCTCATTTTCCTCTATTTTAAAGGAATGTGAGTGGAGATTTAACAACCCAAAACCTAAAGCACAATTTAGGGAGTTAAAATATTTTGTTAAACAATATATGGGATAGTTATCTGGTGCAGGCTCTTATTTTATCCTAAGTTCTATTTCGTGGGAGGGGAATATTCAGGAAAAGTACTGCTAGCAGGTTGCCGAAAAACTATTTTGAGCTGTAAAAACTGTCGCCCTGAGCTTGTCGAAGGGTAATAAGCCCTTTTAAACATTATACATGCTTCGACAGTCTCAGCACGACACCAAGAGGAATTTCATAAGAATTGACTTTTTTAGCACTCTACTTACTCATTCTTCTTTATTCTTGAGCATGTCCTTGAGTTCTACCATGAATTCGTTGACATCCTTGAATGATCGGTAGACTGACGCAAAGCGGACGTAGGCCACGTCATCGAGGTTATACAGCTCTTTCACCACCTTTTCACCCGCGAGCATGGCCGAAATTTCCTTTTCCCCCAGCTCTAGGCAGTACTGTTCGACCCGGTCTACCAGCAGTTCCATTTGCTGGATACTGACGGGTCGTTTCTGACAGGCTTTTTTCACCCCGGAAAGGATTTTATCACGACTGAACTCCTCGCGGCGTCCGTCTTTTTTAATTAGGTAAGGAAGGGTTTTCTCGATACGCTCGTAGGTGGTGAATCTCTCCTGACAACTGAGGCATTCACGCCTTCTGCGTGTACTATTCCCCTCTTTGTTCAAGCGGGAATCAATGACCTTATTTTCAAGGTTTGAGCAGGCGGGACATTTCATCGGGGCCTAATACCTGGTTGTGAGTTCGGCATACAGGGGAAACTGTTCGCAGAATTCTTTAATCTTCACACGGGTTTTTGCGTGGAAGTCAGGTTCGTCAATATGCTCCAGTGTCTCTACAATCATATCACCTACACGGTCCATTTCTTTTTCCTTCATTCCTCTTGTGGTCAAAGCTGGAGTGCCGATGCGAATTCCAGAAGTAACAAACGGGCTTCGAGTTTCAAAAGGGACGGTATTCTTATTAACGGTGATTCCCGCCAGATCAAGAGCTTCTTCAGCGGCCTTTCCAGTGATGTTCTTGTTACACAGATCCACCAGTAACAGGTGAGTGTCGGTGCCGCCGCTGACGATTTTGAACCCAGCAGAAGCTAGACGTTCTGCAAGATGTTTGGCGTTATAAACAACTTGTTTTTGATAGTTTACGAAGTCATCATTAAGGGCTTCCTTGAAGGCCACCGCTTTAGCCGCAATCACATGCATGAGGGGTCCACCTTGAATCCCGGGAAATATTCTTTTGTTAACCTCTCTGGCAAACTCCTCCCGGCACAAAATCATCCCCCCACGAGGCCCGCGTAACGTCTTGTGTGTGGTTGTGGTGACAAACTCAGAATAAGGGACAGGAGACGGGTATAGCCCAGTAGCAACCAGGCCTGCTGGATGGGCGATATCGGTCATGATTTTGGCGCCCACCTCATCAGCTATTTCACGAAACTTAACAGCATCAATGACTCTGGGATAAGCGCTGGCACCTACGACGATCATTTTGGGATTATGTTCCCTGGCGAGACGCGCCACCTCATCATAATCTATGAGCTCAGTTTCTTTATTCACCCCATAGGGAACTACGGTATATGTGTAACCGGAGAAATTAACAGGACTACCGTGTGTCAGGTGGCCTCCATGGGACAGGTTCATACCCAGGATAGTATCACCTGGCTTGAGCACCGTGTGATATACAGCCATATTGGCCTGCGAACCCGAATGCGGCTGAACATTGGCATGCTCTGCATTGAATAATTTTTTTGCGCGTTCAATGGCAAGCGCTTCAGCTACATCTACATGCTCGCATCCTCCGTAATAACGTTTACCAGGGTATCCCTCGGCATATTTATTGGTCATCACCGAGCCCAGAGCTTCCATCACTGATTCGCTCACAAAATTTTCAGATGCGATCATTTCCAGAGTATAAGCCTCCCGGTCAACTTCGCCTTTAATGGCCTGCGCAATTTCAGGATCGAATTCCTCTAGCACAATTATTTTCTCCTTAAAATTTATTTGTTGCGTCGAATTGAGTAATTTTATCGAGACGTTTCTGATGTCGTCCCCCTTCGAAGGGAGTATCAAGCCATGTTTTTACTATTTCATGGGCCAAACCATGACCAACTACACGTCCCCCCATGATGAGAATATTTGAGTCATTGTGCTCCCGGCACAATTTGGCTGTATATACGTCAGAACACAAGGTTCCCCGAATACCGGGAAATCGATTGACCACAATAGACATACCGATTCCGGTCCCGCAAATCACAATCCCGCGGGCAACTTTTTCTTCTGCGACGGCTCGGGCCAGACTTATACCGTAATCCGGGTAATCTACAGATCCATTATTTTTAGGGCCAAGATCATTGACCTCATAGCCTAATTCCCTAAGCATGATCTTAACAGCATTTTTGAGGTCATATCCCCCATGATCGGAAGCAATTGCGATTTTATTCATATAAGTTAACTTAAATGAAGACGACAAATCATAATAGAGAGGTTAAAAATATATTAGAAGCTAAATAAACGGAAGGTCTAGGAACAAAACAGGCCTTGGTCGAAACTGCCAATTCCAGGATCGAACACGTACCGCAGATGACAGTTTTGATACTAAATAAATACCCCGACTTTGTCAACCAAAGTCGATGTTTGCCGAGCATGTTAAGCTTGTTGAATTCAGGGTAAAAAAAAACTAAAATATATAACAGTTATATTAACCATTTAAACACACTTATGTGGAAAAATGTTTTCTTTGAGTCCTGCCTTTTATCAATATTGGTTTTTGGCAGATTCTATATCCATTCAAACGTTCTTGAAGAGGAGATAGGAGTTTCTGATGAATCTATAAGGGAGTTGTCGGCACGTCAGAGACTTGTTCACATCAACGGGAGCTTTCCACCGCCTTCACCTACAGCACTGGGAAGCCACCTCAGCGATAATTCAAGCAAGCCCGCAATTGCACATTTGCCCGGAATGCCGCAGCATCTTTTGCCTGCCCAGCCCTAAACTATTGATTGTTGTATCACAACAAAGTATAGAGAAACCACCTTGAAAATAAACAGGATTGAACTGACAGGTCGTTGGTCATTTAAAATCCCCGTCATAGTTTTGTGTGCTTATTTTCTGGTCATATTCCCTTGCACACAATTATTTTTCCGCATTAATCCCTGGCTATACAAATATTCGGATGACATGTTTTTGGCAGTGGTGGTGGTGTTGCTCCTGACTGTATTCAATATCAAATTATCAGCACTGGGGTTCTCAACCCGTTACCTAAAACAGAATTTAGTTATTGGAATGGCCGCAGGTGCAGGTGTGCTTCTCTGCCTGTCTTTACTGGAAACAGGACTAATCATTACCGGTCTGGAAGAACACGAACTTCTGGCTGGGAAGGTGAAGGATAATTATTTATTTGACATCAGTACCCTACCCGAAAAATCGGTCGAAATATTTTTGATCCCGTTAATCGAACAAATTTTTTATACAGGGTTTTTATTGCAGTCACTGCTTAAAAAATACAACCCTATACCATCGATATATGCGGTTGGTCTGATCTATACAATAATCGGGGTCAAACTTAGTTTGGGATCCTTCGGCTTGAATATTGGTACCAGCCTGCTGTTTAAAATTACAGGGTCATTATACGCATCCATTCTTTTTCACATGGGTTGCGCGCTGGGAGGAGCGTTAGTGGAAAATGTTTATCCACGGCTAACCACTCTTTTGATGTTCCTTTGGTAAGACAGGGTGAACTTATTCTTCACGCACTACTTTTTTAACGGTCACCTTGCTGTTTGACTTGGGAGCAGTTTTTCCCTGTTTGGCCGCTTTACGTGCCGCTTTTTCAGCCTTCATCTGTTTTATAGCTAATTCTCTTTGTTTTGGATCTTCAAACCAGCTGGAGATGACAACTCCGAATTCATAGAGTCCGTAGAGAGGAAAACCCAGAAGAACCTGAGTAATGACATCGGGAGGGGTTAACACCGAAGCGAGCAAAAAACATCCAAGAAATGCCCACTTGCGATACAGTTTCATTTTAACCGTGTTGGCCACCCCAAATTTAGTGAGCAAAACCATCAGTAACGGGGTTTGGAAAGCAAAGGCAAATGCCAATATCATCTTAACAACAAAATTAAAATACAGTTGAATCGTTACCTGCATGGTCCAGTACTTGGCACCATAACCCAGCAGAAATTTGAGCCCCAGAGGTAAAACTAGAAAATAACAAAAAACACCGCCGAACAGAAAAAAGAACGTCCCTGCAATAACAAACATGGATGTTATTTTTTTCTCTTTAACCTTGAGCCCCGGAGCGATAAAAAACCAGATGTGGTAAAGAATGAAGGGCATGGATATGAACAAAGACCCCATAAAAGCAACCTTCATATGGGTAAAAAACACCTCAGTCGGGGAAATAAATATCAGTTCATCACGATATTTGGTAGGAAGGGGGTCCTGTAACCACAAAATGAAGAATTCGATAAAATAAAAACACAGCCCGAAGAACAGGCCCACAACAATACCCACTAGCACCAGCCGGTCACGAACCTCAATCAGATGGTGGCTGACTGGAATTTTATCTGTGAAATTTACGTTTTTGACCACTCTATCCCTCTAAAACCAAAAAGACGCGACGGAACGGCTCCGCCGCGGCTCTAATAAGCGTTCCTGTATAAATTCTGGAAAACTTTTGAGTTTTAACAGCTTATTCAAATAGTTTAATGGACTCATAGTACTGAAAACAAGTGGGAATTACAATGATCATTTGACATGATGAAAAATCAATACACGGAATCATATTGAATAGTAAAGTTAAATAATAGATAATAACTTCAAATTCCGGGCGCATTGCCCGAAATAGTGGTGCTGAGGCACCTTAATAAACCAGTTATTTTGGCAGGCTTTTATGCAATTAGAAGGGCACACAATATCGGGTATTAAGGTGGTAAATATTCTTGAAGAGAGCGCTACCGCTATTGAGAAAATGGTAAACAAAGCAATTGAGGATGTTCATCAGCAAAAAATTAGAATACTCGATATCCAGACTACCGGGGATAACCTGATTTTGGTGTTGGGCGAGAAAGAAGAGTAGAACCTATAAGACTATTATAGCAAGCGGGAGTAGCTCAGTTGGTAGAGTGTCAGCTTCCCAAGCTGAATGTCGCGGGTTCGAGCGCCGTCTCCCGCTCCAGTGGTTTGGAATTCGGTGATTATATACACAACCGCAACCCTACAATAAAAAGAGATGAGACTCCAAAAAGATTTCGTTGAGAAAATTTCAAAGAAAATTGTTAAATCTTTAATTGATAAAGATTTGATTATCTGGGAAGACAGGCCGGAAAAATTAGAGGCTATCATCAATGACCTGATTATTGATGACTTGATGGTGGAGGATCGCCTTAACGATGAAGTGAAACTACTGCTGGAATCAAGAACCGAGGAATACGAACGCAGTATGATGGATTACGGCAGAGTGTTTCAATTGGTGAAATCCAAACTTGCCCGCGAGCGTGGGCTGATATTTTAACCCAGGAATTTTCTAATAGAACGGGCAAAATATTTCAACGAGTGAGATCTAAGCTTGCCCCCGAACGTGAGCCAATATTTTAATCCAGGAATTTTAGATGAGAATCAGCAGGGAAAAAGTAAATCATATAAGTAAACTGATTGTGAATGATCTTGAAAAAAGAGACGACTTCGATTACAAAACAGATCTTAATGATGTTCGGCTTGAAGTGGCCAGTGTCATGAACGACTACCTGAAAATTGAAGACCGGGCTGATGAAAGCGCACGAAAAATTTGTGCATCCTACTCACGGAAGATGCGGGAAGGAACTGACGAGTGGGATATTCTTTATAATAAACATTACGAAGAATACCTGTCAAAGAACGGCCTATAATAGTTTTTAGTTACTCATCCAAGGTCTTTCGCCAGCCGTAGCGCTTCCTCGTAGATATCTTGTAGTGGTATTTTTTTTCGCAGTGCTATTTTTCGACAATCTTCATATTCTGGAGAAATACGGAGAATCTGCCCCTCCACTGACCCCAGCTTCACCCGTACTTTCCCAAAAGAAGTTTTAACCGCTTTTTCTTCCCTGTCCAGTACCGTGCGATTGACTTCATAATGCCTGATGCCAAACGTAGATGTTTCAGCCAGCACAATTTGCGCCGCCGAGTCAAAACATTCTTCAGGCACCAGAACCGAAAGAAGAGTTCCTGGCCGATTCTTTTTCATGTAGGTCGGAGTAAAAAAAACGTCAGCCGCGCCAGCCCTGAATAATTCGCTCATTACATGATCATAGAATTCCGGATTCATGTCATCAATATTACATTCTATGATCTTAATAGGGCGAGTTTCAGGAGTGTCTTTCATTTCTCCGAGCATCACCCGCAGGAGATTGGGAACGTCTTTCAATCTGTGTCCTCCTGCCCCATACCCGGCATCTGTTATAACCATATTTGGCAGTGACCGAAACTCTTCGGCATAGTATCCAATCAACGCGGCACCGGTGGGTGTCGTCAACTCTTTTTTTGTTCCATTTGAGTAACAGGGTATGCCATGCAAAAGCCTTAGGGTTGCCGGTGCCGGAACCGGGAAAGTGCCATGAGCGCATTTCACCATCCCCTCCCCCGTATTCAATGCAGATGAATAAACTCTATCTGCATTCAACAGGCTCATGCCCAATGCGCCGCCTACAATATCAACGATAGAGTCGACTGCCCCGACTTCATGAAAATGAATCTTGTTAAGAGTCGTTCGATGGACTTTAGCCTCAGCTTTGCCAATCCGGAGGAAAATTTCTATAGAATCCAGTTTTACTTGTTCAGGCAGGGTGGAACTTTCTATAATCTTTTTAATATCAGTATAAGAACGAGAATGGTGATAATGTTTTTTAGATGAGCGGTCCATAACCACATCCACCTTGGTTCCATCAATCCCATTTCTCTTCACCCGGCGTGAAGTGATTTTATATCCTTTGATGCCCAGACTTGCCAACCCCTTCCGAATGCCCTTCAACTCAACTCCAAGATCCACAAGGGCGCCAAGAAACATATCTCCGCTGATTCCAGAGAAGCAATCAAAATATACAGTGCGCTTTCCAGGCATAATAGTTCACTCAATGAAAATTAAATATCAGGAATGTATTATAACGTGAATGATTCGGAAAGATACCATGCTCTGCATCTGGCTGGAAACTAGATATAACCTGTCAGGAGATGAGAGAATTTCCATTAGATGTGGGGATCATCTAAAGGGGGCAAAGCTATTGCGCTGAAACCCGTTAAGTTCATTTTCTTTCATCAGAAACGCCTTGTTCCTAGATCACACCCACCATTTGGCTTATATGCTCCAGATATAATGGGGTGATGTCATCTGACTGACGGTGCTCCGGAACCGAATTGTTTGAATATTTAGTAGGCGAAAAACAAATCAACGAAATTGACGATGAATATTTTCAAAGCCTGCATTGTCATATGGACTTATCAAAGAGTAGCAACTTTTGTAAAAATATAGGACCACGAGAATTAGCGTTTCATAGATTCACTGGCATAAGCATTTTTTACCTTCTAAGCTATCTGCTTTATCCTAAAAGAATAATCCGAAGTATAGAAAATATTTTTTCACCCGCAAAACGGATACCGTCTTAGAACAAAGAATTGCAGAATTTTTGAGACCAGGAAACACCCCGACCCATTGATGCAGGATATGTTAATAAAAACAGTTCAAAATCACTGCAATACAAAAAAAGGGTTTACAGGAAACTCCTGTAAACCCTCACTTATTTGGTAGCGGTGGAGAGAATTGAACTCCCGACCTCACGGATATGAGCCGTACGCTCTAACCAGCTGAGCTACACCGCCTTGTTATAAAAACGATTTTGAAATATACCCCAACTGATATGGCTTGGCAATTATTAATTAAATACTTACGCCCCTGCCCTCTTCCATGCCAATGTTTCGGAAACGACACTTATTTTAGGATTTATCATTGGGCTGACCAGACACCTCTCTCATGCCTTTCCTTTCCAACGGTGAACATCTCTCATAAATTTTTCGCGGTCCATTTTGCGGTCACTTGGAAAAGCTTGTAGAAGAGGCAAAGGGTAATCCCTTTCCGCTGGGAAATGCTCAAATGCTCCCTTCCCAACTCGATAGATATTGTTGAAGGTTCTGTAACAACCGCTTATCCCCACAAAGTCCCATGAGGTCCTGCCTTTTATCAAACAGACCAGATCTGTGGATGAAATACCTTCATAAAGAGTTATTTTCCCCAGGGAGCCCTTGTGAATTTTGAGAACCTCATCTCTGAAATCGACACTCCATATTTCTGATTCTTCATTTGGCCCAAATACTTCCAATTGATACAAAGTCTGCCAATGTCGCCACCCATCCAGTTTTTCACAGGAATTCAATTTTTCGATGAATTGATTCTCAAGATACTCTCTAATGATTTGCATTTCATTCTCATATTGCTCCGGGTCACTGGTCATTGATTTGATCGGTGGCACCTCCAGCACAGGTTTGAACGTAACTTTATGACTGTCGTCCACCCGCACGCGAACAAACTCTGACGATTGCTTGCCTATTTTTACCCCCTCTTTCGTAATATGAGCCACATCACCGGGGTAAAAGGTGCTTGATTCAATCTCCGGACAGTATTCAGCCAGATCGGCCAGAAACTGATCCGGAGTTGTGGGAAATGAATAATGATTCAGAAAAGCCAATTCATCACGATAGCGAAACGCCGCCGATCCCGGAACCACAAACTTGGGTCGCAAGGCACCCACTACCTTAAGAAATGAACTGTACTCTTCAAAGGGAATATTCAACGATTTATGATGAGAAAAGCTTCCTTCCAATAATGGAAGAAAACGTGAGTGAGCAAAATCTAGTTGTCCGTACAACTTATGAATGTAGGAAATGATCTCAGGAATGACCACGGTGTCTACCTGATTCCATATAGTCACTTCTCCATCATGCACCAGCAGGCCGTGTTCCGGATAGTAGTCTCCCTCGTTGCAGGATGGAGTTGGAGTGAGGGTCACATCCTGTAGTCGGACAGGCTCAAAATCATCTACTGGATGAATATTGTCATAATCCAGCTCTTTCATGACATCGATGAGGATGTCATCCTTAGGCACCAGTATCATGCTATCAGGCTTCAAAACAGAACTATTCTCCTTCAGGTACGCGAGAGTTCGCACATCGAAATGGTCCTGATGTCGATGAGAAATATTGAGCACATCCACCGGGGGAATTTTACCTAGATCCAGATTTATACTGGGACATAAGACATTGGTGTCTTCCCAAAGATAATCAAACCAGACAGGATCGGTCAAAATGGTGGTGTTTTTAGATTGAATGAGCATGCTCGCATGCCCAATAAGAGTTGTCTTTATCATCGCATTGAATAATTTGAAGGAAACGGAGAAAGAGTAACCGAACAAGACAAGATTCTCAAGTTCTTTTCCCCGACGGCCAGAGTCAAATGTTTGTTGACAAATGGGTACATGTTTTACAGAATAAAATCTTTATAAATTGACCTACAGGAAAGCCTCAATCCAATGGATCAGCAAGCAATACAGTTCGAAGAAGGCAAGGAGTGCCCCATACAAATTAACGGAATGGGAGGCGGGCTCTCATTTTCACCCAGCGGTGACATGTTGTTTATCGCCAATGTTGACAATCCCGGTCAGGAGCAAATAGATGCCTGGGGCGGAAAATGGCGGACCAAATTATTTACCGAATCAGAATTTCCTGCCATACCGTTGTTCGCGATAGGCAGTGAAAACTGGATCATCGAAGCGCCCTGCAACCCTACCGAGCAGGAAAAAGAAACTCCCGGATACTGTGAAGCCCTATATGCAAAAGAAGATTACGAAATGGGCGCGATCCTCGTGGACGCTACAACGCATATCATAAAAAAAATAACCCGAGTCGAGCTGGATGAAATGTTTGTAGAAAGAATGGTTATGTCCTGGAATCCGTTTCGCGGTACAGGCGACCAGTATACAAAATCTTATAACCAGGAAACATTTAACGAGAAAATCGACGAACTTTTTAAAATGAAGACCACAAAACAAATGTGGATGAGTTCTTGGTAGCAGGAGAGACTCACTGTTGCCAACTATAAGATTTATATACATTTTCCGCTATTTTATCCTATGCTTATTGGGACGGGTTATATGTTTACAACCAGGCCTGCATGTGTTAGTGTATTAACTATAGATGAGTTGAAAGAAGTGATCTGTCGGATTTCTTTGGAAGTGCGGACGGGGAGGATCAGGATAAAACACAAGGTTTTATTATAGCAACCATCCGCAGGGTGGTTTTTTTTTGCGTTTAATACCGTCTTCAGAGTTACAAATTTAACTGATCTTTAATTAAAGTCTTGAGAGGCTGATTTCAAAATGACTTGAAAAGCCGTCTTGAGTATTTGCAGGAGAGTAACAGAATGACAGCTGGAACAGTAAAGTGGTTTAATGAAAGCAAAGGTTATGGGTTTATTGAATCAGAAGATGGAGTGGACTGTTTTGTCCATTTCTCGGAGATTCAGTCCGACGGATTCAAAACTTTGAACGAGGGTCAAGCGGTTGAGTTTGAGAAAACCATGGGCCAGAAAGGGCCTCAAGCGTCTAAAGTAGTACCTAAGTAACTATATTCATTATTCTATAACCGACAGAGCGAAAGCTCTGTCGGTTTTTTAATTACTAACTAAGGAAACAGGGAAAAATGCATCAGGTTAAAGTTTATGATGGTTCAGGCAACCTTAAAAAAGTAATTTCAGTAAAAGCATTGAACAAAAGATCTGACAATATGATCGAAAGCCCTTCTCAGTACAAAAAGAATCGTGTGAATGCAACTCCCCCGGCTAATCCCATTGATATAAGCAGTGCAGGAAAAAAGAAATAACAAAAAGAGTTGTCCCGCATTCCAAAGGCTTAAGGCAACAATTGCCCCTCACCATCAAACTCAAGAATTAAGCTCTATAGAGACTGTATAAAGAATAATACCAATAATTCTTAAAAAACGGGACTATTGAGAATTATTAGTTTGAAAGGTATTGGCCGATGGTTATGGTACCAATCATTTTTATTTATCCTCTTCATCTTCATCTAGGTCTTCTTCCTCTTCAACATCTTCAATTTCTACATCTTCAAACTCTTCCTCTTCCTCCTCGATTTCTTCTATCGCTTCTTCGCGAACAAACTCCGGATATTCCAGTTGCTGAAGAAACTCAGACTCGCCCAGAGCATTGAACCCTTCATCAGTATAAGGATTTCCTTCAATATATAGTCTTAATAAATTGCTCATGCTTTCAGACTCGGCGATTACTTTCATTCCTTCGTCACTTATATCGTTATATTCGACCATTAAATGCGTTAAGCTTTTAAAATATTCTGATTCGACGATGCAATCGATTCCTTTGTCTCCTATCTTATTACGGTCCAGAGAAAGCAGGCTGACGGATTCCATATTTTTGGATTCAGCAAGTTTGCATATACCCACTTCCGTAATTTTATTCAGTTCGAGATACAATTCAGTCAAGTTAGAGAATCCATCAAAGTCCGCAATGAACCCACACTCAAGGTCACCTATTGCAAGATTACTCAAGTCACACACCATTCCACCATCCGTTTCCTTGATACGCTTGCGAAATAAATTGAGAATCAGAAAACCCTTTAGCGCGTCCTTTCCGGCATCAGTGAGCTTATTGTCAGACAGGTCAATTTTCTCAACATTTGGGAAGTTAGGGCTTTTGGCAAATTCAATGGCGCCTTCGTCTGTAATACCATTTTTGCGCAAATCAAGAATTTCCAGAGAATTCAATTTGATGGATGCCGCAAGATGCTTTAATCCCTCATCGCCCAATCTATTTTCTGCAAGCGACAGGGCTGTCAGATCACTCAACTGGTCAGATTCAGCAACAAAACGGGCACCCTCCGGGCCGATATCATTATGCGCCAAACGCAGTGATTTCAGACTGGGCAGATTTTCAGTTTCCGCCAGCGCCTTAATTCCTTCATCACCAACTTTATTCCGGTACATTTTTAAAAATTGCAGATTCGGCAAATTCCCCGATTCGGCAATTGCAATGGCACTCTCCTTGGTTAACTTATTATTGCTGATGGTCAATCGCTTCAACTGCTTGATAGAACGAGAACCAGCAAGGGCCGCGGCACCGTTCTGGCCCAACTTTATAAAACTAAAATCGAGAGTTTCAAAATCTCCGCTCAATTTGAATCCCTTTCGGATCGTTCCCTCAATATTGTAGTACTTGCCTTTTGCAGTCATTCAAAACTCCCAAAATAATGATATTACGACTAAAAATTGACCTACAGGAATTGGTAATAATAAGATTACAAAGTTTTCCAATCAAGAAAAAACGCTTTTAAAGAAATTAATCAGGCTTTTGAAATACGCGTTGTCATGAGCCACCATCATATCGTTGTGCCCTACCCCTGAAAGAATATCAAGTACCTTGTGCTTCGATCCAGCGTTTTGATGGTTCAATACAGCTTCCTGTGGGATAATCAGAAAATCATCCTCTCCGTGCATAACAAGAATCGGGCATTTAACCATTCGTATTTTTTCACTGTTATTGAACAGCTTATTTTCTTGAGGAGTGATTTCATTAATTTGCAAACCCCGTCTTTCGACAAGGGGTATTGGATCGGCATACCCACTTTCAAGAACGCAACAGGATATCTCCGGGAACTGAACACAAAGTTCAATTGCTGGGGCGCTACCGAGGGAACGACCCATTACACAAACCTGTGATTGCAACTTTCCATTTTTCTTGAGGTATCTGTATAGGGCAGAAGCATCTTTTAGCGCATTTCGGAGGGAGGGTATTCCGGTACTCTTGCCATATCCTCTAAAATCGCAGACAATCAGCTCACAGCCCAGCGCATTAAAATATTTAGCCAACTCATCATAATCTGAAACTATCTCGCCATTACCATGAAAAAATAACAGACTGAATTTAGCTTTCCCCGATGGGTGACGTCTTACATGAACCTTGCATTCCTGATCCACTTTTACAAAAACATCTTCTGCCGTTTCAGGGCAGGCAGAGCTGTCTGCTCTTGGGAAAAAGAGGTTTCGATTGAATTCGACGGAGTCAAAAATGGATGCCATCAGAATGGCCTTTATTTTACTTGAATAACTGGTTGAATTATAAGCACTATAAATACACCAAAAACATGAAGATTCAATGTTGAAAATCGTTGAAATTTTCCTGCAAACGTGAAAAGATGCCCGCCAAAAATCAAATAAGAAATTTATCCTGATATAGGAACTTCAATATTCTAACCCATGGGATGTTTTTACTGCCCTATTTTGCAATTAAGGAGATGTCATGTTACTGGAAAGTGCACCAATTGAAAAACTATTTAAATCTTTAGAAGCAATTCACGAAAAGGCCCGTAAGAACCTCGGTCGCTCACTGACTTCTGTTGAAAAAAACCTGTACAGTCATATGGATGATACTGATTATTCTAAGCTAGAGCGGGGCTCGTCGGACGTTGTTCTCAGTCCTGACAGAGTCGCCATGCAGGATGCGACGGCCCAAATGGCTATCCTTCAGTTTATGTCCGCTCAGATGTCAGAGGTTGCGGTTCCCAGTACGGTGCATTGCGACCATTTGATCCAGGCGGCCGTGGGCGCCGACAAGGACCTCATCGCGGCTGAAGAGCTGAATAGAGAAGTTTATGATTTTCTGCGATCCGCCGCGATGAAATACAATATGGGATTCTGGAAGCCCGGCTCTGGTATTATTCATCAGGTGGTATATGAAAATTATGCGGTTCCCGGCACCATGATGGTCGGAACCGACTCTCACACCCCGAATGCTGGCGGCATGGGAATGATTGCCGTAGGTGTGGGTGGTGCAGACGCTGTTGACGTGATGACAGGACAAGGTTTTACCACCAAAATGCCGAAAATCGCAGGTATTCACCTGAAAGGCAAGCTGAACGGCTGGACCTCGGCAAAAGACATTATTCTCAGAGTTGCCACTATGTTAACTGCTAAAGGCGGAACCGGTAAAATCGTTGAATACTTCGGTGAAGGCGCAAAAGCTTTGAGCGCGACTGGCAAAGGTACTGTCACCAATATGGGGGCAGAGATCGGTGCGACAACTTCTACTTTTGGTTATGATGATCAAATGGATCCCTATCTCCGTGCTACTGGTCGTGCACTGATAGCGGACTTGTGCAAGCAGTACGCCGATCATCTACAGGCCGACCCTGAGGTAGAAAATGATCCTGAAAAATTCTACGATGAGTACCATGAAATTGACCTTGATCAATTAGAGCCTCATATTGTAGGCCCACACACACCAGACCTTGGACGTCCCGTTTCTGCCATGTCAGCAGAGGTAGACGAAAAGGGGTATCCAGCGGAATTGTCTTCAGCTCTTATCGGGTCCTGCACCAATTCAAGCTACGAGGATATGAGTCGTTCCGTGAGCCTGGTTCGGCAGGCTAAAGCCGCTGGAATCAAACTGAAGTCCAATTTTCTGGTCACACCCGGATCGGAGCAGGTTTACGAGACCATCAAACAGGATGGCATCCTGGGTGAATTTGAGGAAGCTGGAGCAACGGTTCTGGCAAATGCCTGTGGTCCATGTATCGGACAATGGAAAAGGGAAGATAAACAGAAAGGCGAGCCCAATAGCATTCTGACCTCATACAATCGTAATTTTGCTAAGCGAAACGATGGGAATCCAGAAACGCTTGGATTTATCAGCAGTCCTGAACTTGTTGTTGCCATGGCATTTGGCGGGTCCATGAAATTCAACCCAATGACCGATACGCTGAAAGATAAGGATGGGAATGATTTTAAATTCGATCCCCCAGCGGGTGATGTCCTTCCAGCCAATGGTTATTCATCGAAAGACAGTGGCTATGAAGAGCCAACAAAGAGCGGTGAAGTCGTCATCAGTCAGACCAGTGAACGACTGGCCTTTCTGGAGCCCTTTTCAAAGCAGGATCCTGTTAATGACTATAAGGATTTACCATTATTGCTGAAGGCTCAAGGAAAATGCACCACTGACCACATTTCCCAGGCGGGGCCCTGGTTGAAATTCAGAGGCCATCTGGACAACATCAGTAATAATATGTTTCTCGGTGCCACCAATGCTTATACCGGTGGAACGGGGACAGGAAATAACCCAGTTTCCGGCGAAAAAGATGTTGAGCTTAATAAAATCGCTCGAAATCTGAAGGACCAGGGGCTGGGATGGGTCGCAGTGGGTGATGAGAATATTGGTGAAGGCTCCAGTCGGGAGCATGCCGCAATGGAACCCCGTCATATGGGAGCCCGAGCATTCATTGCTAAATCATACGCCCGTATTTTTGAGGCCAATCTCAAAAAACAGGGGGTGTTACCATTGACCTTTACCAGTAAAGATGATTACGAAAAAATCCAGGAAAAGGACCGAATTACCATAAACGGCCTGGATCAATTGGCTCCCGGTGGGTCGTTGACTGTTCTCTTGAGTCATGAAGGGGGCGACAGTGATGAGATTTTTGTCGGTCATACCCTGAACGAGCAGGAAATTCAGTGGTTCTACCATGGATCGGCATTAAACTACGTTGGTTCCCAGAAGTAATTTTAAAAGCAGGGAAAAACAAAACCCCAGGTTCCTCACGGATCCTGGGGTTTTTTTATATCTGATATTTGCAAAGCCTGCAAAATACTAAAACGATTTACTCAAGCACAGTTTTTTTTAATTCCTTCAAGGCATTTTCTGCAAGCAACCCTATCTTTTTGCCTTTGTATTTTTTGGCGATACTGTCAAGAATATAAGCATCATACTTTTTCGGCTGGTAATCCGGGTTTAAATCCAACTCATTTTTTGAACTTGCAAGTTTACGTTTAAAAAACATAACGCTCCTTCCCCAGACAAGAGGAAAATTCTTAACAGTTTTTCCCCAGTTTTAAAACAGGAGAATTTCCAGAAAGATACAAGAACACCTTTGAAAATTAAGTATTTCCACATATCCTAAAAAAGGCTGGGGAAAATGTCAAGTTTTTTGGGATTTCAGGGAATGTAAAAAAACAGAAGTAATGTTCTAACACACTGAATTTAAAAAGGAAAGCTATCAACTTAAGGCAGCTTGACCCACCCTTTTTTTTTGCCATTCCTCCAGGTGATTCGCGTCCATTCTCCTTTAGTTTGAACAAGGTACACCCGGACACCCGCTTTGAGACGATTACATATTTCGCCCTCGGGTTTCAGATATACGTGGTGAGTTTTTTGCAAAATTAAATAGCTGTCCAATGTGCAGACTTCTAACTGGCCGGATCCGGACTTAGATGGAGGGATTTATCTTTAACATAGGTGCCTTCTCTTATAATTTTAAGACTGATGCCCGGCTTGAGGGGAGTGTTTTCTTTCCTGCCGTTGAGGACAGCTATTTCCAAGGCGTGTCGTTTGTCGCCCATTTCCTTAACAGCGATACTTTCCAAGGTATCGCCTTTTTGAACATGATATATAACCAAATGTTTGGGTTTATATCGGCGACGGTCTCTGGCGTGTTTTTTCCCGTCGTAAACCATCCCATGCAAGCGGGAAAGGTAGGAATTCTGATTGTCTTTGAGATGGGAATTGTTCCTTGACAGGGACGATGCCATCAACCCCGCTTTTACAATACGTTCTTTTGTTTCCGGATGACTGGCCTGAAAACTGTGATAGGCTTGACCGCTCATGATCTCCTGGTTTCTCAAGTTTCGTAAAAAATTGACCATACCAACAGGTTGGTAGCCTGCCTCCGTGGCATTCATCATACCTATTGCATCCGACTCCAGTTCGGCCTCGCGGCCATAACCCATATTGATCTGCTGGAACATTGCTGAACTCACAGCCAACCACTGGCTGGCATTTTTGGGACTGGCTATGGCCCCACCAAAACTTAAAATTTGAGCGCCTATAGATCGAATCATCATTTTTGCACCATGATGCAAGGTGACATGACCTATCTCGTGGCCGATAACAGAAGCTAGTTCTGCCTCACTGTTTAAAGCGGCAAGTAAACCCCGGGTTACATAAATATAACCTCCGGGTAGCGCAAAGGCATTGATCTCGGAGCTATCCACCAATTTAAAAAAGAACTTGGGAAATTCTTTATTGACCAGTTTAGAAACAAGTGTTTGTCCCAACTGATTGACATACAGTTGCAGGGCTTTGTCCTGATAGATACCGTATTGCTGAACCACTTCCTTGTCAGCGGATCGCCCCATACTCAGCTCAGTTTCTTTGGAAATGAAGGGAACTGAATAAACAACAGAAACCGTGACAAGAAGAACAAGCAGTACGACCGCTGTAAAGAAAGATGGAGCTTTAAATCTCTGAGGTTTGCAAGGCATTGTTCGGGTTGGCCAGCAAGAGTCAAGCCTGTGTTTCAAGTTTCTTTAATCGGAAATCAACAAGTTCTATTTTGGCATGACCTAAAAATTTTGTTTTCATTTCGCGCAAAGTCAACAACGCTCCATTGTCATCTTTGTTTAATTCATAACAACGAGCCAGACTCAGATATACATGAAATAGCGGAAATCCCATCTGACTTTCAATAATGGTCTTGTAGGCCACAATTGCGCCCTTATAATCCTTTTTGCCCTCCAGGGAATATGCCACTCCTGCACTGGCAAGTTGATAGGGAAGATTTGCAGGGGAGGTTTCTTGTATAATATCCTTGTAAAGTCCAATAGCGCGATCATAGGCATGAGCATTGTATAATTCATCTGCGAGAATAAGGGTAGCTCTTTGTTTCTGTGGGCCGTCACTGAATTGAGTCAACAGGTTTTCCATTTTTCCAATGACTTCCTGCGATTTAGATTCTTTTGCCATCCTGGCCTGTTCCATCGCATAATAAAGAGACTCCATCCTCAGGTTTTTAACATCTTGATTATATTTTATCCCCACACCTGCCAGAACGATAAGAACCAAAACGGTCACAACCGATATCACTCCCGTTTTATGTTTTGAAATATAAGCAATTAATATGTCAGTCGTTGAAATAAACTGATCGGGTTCATTCAATAATTCTTTTCGTTTTATTCTTACGCTCTTTGCCATAATCTTGCTGTCTCCGGATCAACGATGCTTTCTACAGTAATAAAATATTTCTATGATTGGTACCTATTATAATCTCAAAGGAATTTTGCATACAAGTTAATTCGCCCTGCATATTAATCTGCATTTTGCTAGTAGGTATATGAGGCAAATTATATATAATGATTGGAGATATAGCCAAGCTGTGACTTTATTTAATCGCCTGGATTAACCATCATGAGAAATAAACGCATAACCGTTGTAGGGGCCGGCAGTTGGGGAACGGCATTATCTATTCAGCTGTCGAGAAACAGGTACGATGTGGATCTTTGGGTCTATGAACAGGACCTGTGTCAACAAATTCGGGAGAAACGGGAAAATACATTATTTTTACCCGGCTATTCCTTGCCAGAATCAATCCAACCGACGAACTCACTTAAGGAAGCCATCGGAAAGAATGAGGTAGTGCTTCTGGTCGTTCCCACGCATATCGTGAGAAAAACGGCAACGGAAATGGTGCCATTGGTTAATCCTAACAGTCTGATTATCAACGCCGGTAAGGGGATAGAAAATGATTCCCTTTCTATCATCCGGGAAATACTCAAGGATACTCTGCCCGATCATTGTCATCTGGCAACATTGTCGGGCCCCACTTTCGCCATAGAAGTTGCACAAGGGGTTCCATCTGCAATTGTCGCGGCGGCAGAAACAGGTGATTTGGCGGAAAAAACCCAGTCTATATTTTCCTGCCCCTTGTTGAAAGTGTTCACCAGTACTGACCCGGTCGGAGTTGAAATTGGTGGCGCCCTTAAAAATATTATTGCTATAGCCACGGGAATTTCTGATGGACTTGGCATGGGTCATAACGCCAGAGCCGCTTTGATCACTCGTGGATTAGTGGAAATCACTCGTATTGGCACAGCTTTAGGAGCCAGACCAGAAACCTTTTCTGGACTTTCAGGCCTGGGTGATCTGGTCTTGACCTGTACAGGTGAACTTAGCAGGAACCGCCAGGTGGGATTAAAAATTGGTCAAGGAGAAAAACTCACCGACATCACAGGTAATATGAAAATGGTTGCCGAAGGCATCCTTACTGTAAAATCTGCTTACGCCCTCAAATCAAAACTGAATATCCAGGCCTCCATTATTGATGAGACATACAAAGTTCTATATGAATCTAAATCACCGCAACAAGCTGTTGAGGATTTGATGCGTGTGAACATTACCTCCGAGTTCGCTGGAGTAAAAGGCTTATAATGGATAAAAATGTTTTAGAAAAACTGCTTCTCGATTTACATGACCACAAAATTGACCCAAAACAGGCCGCAGACAAACTATCCACCCTCCCCTATCAGGATTTGGATTTTGCCAAGGTTGATCACCATCGTTCCCTGAGAAGCGGAATGCCGGAGGTTATATACGGTGAAGGGAAAACGAGTAGTCAGTTAGTATCAATCATCAAAGCGTTGCATAAAGCAGGGAGCGATATTCTCGTCACAAAACTTGATGCGGAAGTTTATAAAAGGATTAAGAAAAAAATTTCCGCTGGCGCTGTTTATAATGAATCATCGCTCACTTTGGTGATTCAAAAAGTAAAGCAACGGAAAAATAAAATTGGACACATCACGCTGGTATCGGCGGGCACATCTGATATTCCTGTTGCCGAGGAGGCACAGGTCACAGCGGAGCTATTTGGCAGTAAAGTTGAACGGATTTTCGATGTGGGTGTTGCTGGTATTCATCGACTACTCGACAAAATAGACGGTTTGCGCGAAGCACGTGTGGTTATCGTGGTGGCAGGAATGGATGGGGCTCTTGCCGGCGTGGTGGGTGGATTGGTCAGTTGTCCGGTTATTGCAGTACCTACCAGCGTAGGTTATGGAGCGTCCTTTGGTGGGGTTGCCGCTTTGCTGACCATGCTGAACAGTTGCGCCACCGGTGTTGCCACTGTCAATATAGATAATGGATTCGGCGCCGGGTGCATCGCGCACAAGATTAATTTGCTGGGGGAAAAAGATGAGAAGTGATCAAACGTTTCATCCCTTCCTCTGGTGTTATAACTTGCCGGTAAGAAAAATCATTTTTCGCTCGTGATATATTAAAAAAATGCGATTTTGCCAGTTGCGCCGCGAGGAAGCGGGTCATTGGTGGTTCATTTTTTAATCCAAAAACCTTATATATAATCTCCAGCATTCTTCCTAACCGGGTGGCGCATTTGAAGGAAATTGACCTCGTCACTAATGGCAGTTTTAGTTCCTTCAGCAGGCTATTGATCCAGTCCCACAATACAACGGGTTTACCGTCACTCACAAAATAACATTTCCCTCCGACTGGTCCACCCACATCCAGTTTGTCACAAGCCTGGATGTGAGCGGCGACAGCGTTATCGATGTAGATCATATCGACCTTGTTTTTTCCATCGCCCACTTGAACCAGCCTTCCCTTTTTTGCGCGGTCGATGAGTCGCGGCACAAGATGAGGGTCGCCAGGTCCCCATATCAGGTGTGGTCTGATGCATACGGTGGCAAGTCCACCACTCCCATTTGCCGCCATAACAAGTTTCTCTGCCATGGCCTTTGTTTTTGGATAATGACAAAGATAATTATCAGGATACGGCGTTGTTTCATCCACGTCTTCCATACCTGATTGACCAAAAACAACGCTGGGTGAACTTGTATAAATAAGTTTTTTTACTTTGTTCTCGCAACAAGCAAATATAATATTTTCCGTACCTTCAACATCGGTCCGATAAAACTCTTCGTAGCCACCCCATATTCCGGGGATGGCGGCTGTGTGGAACACAACCTCCTGTTCCTTCAAAGCTGATATTGCAACAGGACGATCCCTGATATCCCCTTTGACACATTTTATAGATTCTCCCAGCTCAGGATAACCTTTTCTTCCCATTACGGTGACCTCATCTCCACGTTCAAATAATTTTCTGGCGAGATGGCTTCCCAGGAATCCGCCGCCTCCAGTGATAAGAATTTTCATGAATTATTTTTCTTATTTGATATCAAAAAGTCAAACGTTACATCAAGACTGTACTATATATCTGCAAACGGTAGTATATCAATTTACACCTTGCAGAAGTTGCCCTGTTCATCTTATGAGTAGAAAAATCCAATGGAGAATAATCAATGAGCGTTGAGCCTGAAGTAATTGGTCTACTCGAGTTCGCTTCACCTCTTTTCAACCAGGCACTGGAACAACTTCATCAAAGTGCCCGTGCGTTGGAACTTTCCGGCGATATAATTGCCCGCATGAAAAGCCCTGATCGCTCTCTCATGGTCAGCCTTCCTATTTCAAATGGATAACGGTAGTGTCCCGGCATTTTATGGTTACCGCGTTCAGCACAACACGGCATTGGGTCTGGGTAAGGGAGGCATACGCTGTCACCCCAGCGTATCTCTTGGCGAGGTGTCAGCATTAACCATGTGGATGGCCTAGAAAGGCGGGCTCATGAATATTCCCCTTGGCGGCGCGAAAAGCGGAGTGAGTTACGATCTTAAAAAAATGTCGTAACGGGAATTGGAGAAACTTACAAGACGATACACCAGTGGCATATACCCCATCATCGAGCCTGAAATGAATGATAGGGGTACGCCGGGTAGCAGACGCTGCCGCAAGCCGGGGACTGCATCCTTAAAGAGTAAGATTATATTTATAACCCAAGTTTTAACGAAGCAGAGGCGTCTAAGTCCAGCGAATTTTTCACAGGAGGAATGCTATCGCGGCACTTGTGATACCCAGCGCAAGCGATCATAGCGGCGTTATCTGTACAGAATACTGGTTTTGGGAACCAGGCTTTTATTCCATTTTTTTTCCCTACATGGACAACTCGTTCCCGGAGCGCTCTATTAGCGGCCACGCCGCCAGTGACAACAACTCTGTTCAATCCTTCCTGCTCACAGGCAAGAACAAGTTTTGTCGAAAGCACATCAATCGCTGCCATCTGGAATCCGGCACAAATATCTTCGTCAGACAAAACAGGCCCCTGCCCCCTTTCCCGTTTGGCTATCACATTTCTGACAGATGTTTTTAATCCGCTAAAGCTGAAATCGAGTGATCCTTTTTCCAAAAACGCACGCGGGAAACTGTATGCTGAGGAATCGCCCTGGCGAGCGGTCTTCTCTATCGCCGGTCCACCGGGATATCCGAGCTTAAGCATCTTCGCGACTTTATCAAAAGATTCACCAGCAGCATCATCTCTGGTGCGCCCCAGCTTTTTATAAGTTCCAAATCCGTCAACTCGATATAAATCTGTATGGCCTCCTGAAACGGTTAATGCGATGAATGGAAACTCTACGGCCTCTTGCAAAAAAATTGCCAATAAATGACCTTCCAAATGATTAACACCGATGAGGGGTTTGCCAAGTGCGTAAGCCAACGCTTTAGCTGTGTTAAGGCCAACAAGTAGGCTTGCAATCAAGCCGGGTCCTTTGGTGACAGCGATCAGATCAATCTCATCCAAACAGACTCCTGCTTCCTTCAGGGCGTCCTGGACTACATGATGAATGGTTTCAACATGGGACCTGCCGGCAAGTTCGGGAACAACACCTCCATATTTGGAATGGATATTGTTCTGGTCAAAAATAATGCTGGATAAAAGATGTGATCCATCTTTTAAAACCGCCGCAGCTGTTTCATCGCAGGAGGTCTCTATACCTAGTACAAGCATAAATAAAGAACCCCTTCGGGAAACGGGGTGTTTTTAAAAAAAGTGTTGTATAAAATGACAAGGCATGCTTGATGTAGACTTTGAATTGACTCAGCATCAAGCACAAGCAGAAACCCCGGTATTTTAGAGGTTATTAATGTAACTTGCCTAATTAATATGACCGAGAGAGAGGTGAGTCGGGCCGCTATTCTGATCTTTATTTTTAAAGGTGGAAACCATTACATCCCAGCCGGAAAGTAGAGAAACCGCATGACGCAGTTGTTCGTCTTTTTTCAGATCTTCTTCCAGTTCAGCTTGCCCTTTATCTTCAACCGATGAGTCAACGTCACCAACGTCTTCATTTTCCTGTCCATCAATACTCGTTTTTCCCTTAAGATGCTTTTTTAGATCGCGCTCCCTGAGAAACCGACGCATTTTCTGTTTTTCGGCAGGCTCCTTATCTAATTCATCCTTTTCATCTTTTTCAAGCTTGGCTACAGGTTTTCTTTCAACCACGATATCAGGAACTATTCCATTCTCCTGAATTACTTTTCCACTGGGCGTAAAATACCGCGCTGTGGTCAAACGCAGAGCCGAGCCATCACTCAGAGGGATAATGGTTTGAACAGATCCTTTGCCAAACGTAGGCGTTCCAAGGATTACCGCACGACCAAGGTCCTGCAATGCCCCCGCAACAATCTCGGATGCACTCGCGCTACCGCCATTCACTAATATGATCATTGGATAATTAACGGGCTTGAATTTATCGTGGGTAGTGAAACGCATATTCTGATCTTCTGTTCGTCCTTTTGTATAGACGATGAGGTTTTCATTGGCCAAAAATCTATCAGAAACCTCAACAGCCTGATTCAACAGTCCACCAGGGTTATTACGGACATCAAGTATCAATTTGGTAACACCCTCTTTATCAAAATATGCAAGGGCTTTATCAAGATCGCTTGAGGTGGTTTTGGCGAAGCTTCTAATTTTCACATATCCGATGGTATCGTTATAAATTTTCTTTTTAACGCTTTGAACTTTGATGATATCCCGTACTATTTTTACAAGTAAGGGAGCATCCAATCCTTCACGAAAAACTGTTATGCTGACAGCAGAACCTATTTCACCGCGTAACAGGGAAACAGCTTCGGTGAGAGTCATGTCCATAGTCGACTCTTCTTCAATTTTGATAATTTTATCGCCGGCTTGAATACCAGCGTTAAACGCAGGCGTGTCCTCAATAGGTGAAACGACAGTTAAGATTCCATCACGAACACCGATTTCAATGCCCAGCCCGCCGAACTTGCCGGAGGTTTCAACCTGCATGTCCCTGAATGCCTCTGGTGGCATATAGGATGTGTGAGGATCAAGCGCCTTCACCATACCCTTGATAGCGCCTTCAATGAGAGTTTTGTTATCTACAGGCTCTACATAACTGGATTCTACTAAAGAAAGTACTTCAGCAAAAATCTTTAGCTTTTCATAGATATTCTCTTTACTATCTAGTTGCGTTGATTCATTAGCATCGGCCTGAGCAAAAAAAACAATGAACAGAGAAAAAATTAAACAAACTAAAAAAGAAAATGTTTTTTTCGAGCCGATTCTCAAATCGTTTTGGATCTTTTTTGAAATCAACATCAGGGGGGTGTTCTCCATGTGGTTTATTTGTATAAAAAATATCTGAAATAAAAGCTATTTGTTTTTTGACCGACTCAACCAGGCAGTCGGTTCGATTGGTTTACCCTTATGACGAATTTCGAAATACAGCGACTCACCAAGGGTGGATCCTGTATCGCCCGAACGACCAATGATCTGACCTGAGCGAACCGTTTTCCCGGATTGAGTACTAATCTCGTCCAGATGACCATATAGGGAATGGAACTGCTTTCCATGACCAATTATAATTATATTACCGTACCCTTCCAATGTACCAGTGTAAAGTACTTTTCCTTTAAAAACTGAACGCACAGGAGTGCCTTTGGCACTTCGAATACTTACCCCATTATAAACAATAAATGTGTTATAGCGCTTGTCTCTTTTGCGACCAAATTTATTGAGAAATTTTCCCTTGACAGGAAAAGGAAGACGCCCTTTTTTATCACTGATGTCCAACCCCTCACCTAGAATGAGCTTCTCTTTCAAACGAGCGATGAGTTGATTGAGTTTTTTCGATGATTGAACAAGCTCATTTTTGAGCCTCTTGTTGAGCTTTTTTTCTTTTTTGAGTCGAGCCAGGAATTTCTTTCTGTTTGACTTTTCAACGCGTATTTCCTTTTTTTTTATCTCAGCAGATTCCCTGAAAAGTAGAAGTTTTCCTTTTGCATGCAACAAAGCTTCCTTTTCTCTATTCTGTCTGTTGAATTTGGCGTCGTAGTTATTAAAAAGTGCACTGTCATAAACTGCAACACTTTCCATATATTTCAGACGTTTCAGTAAATTATTAAAATTGTCGGATGAAAACAATATTTTAACAGGGAATAGATTCCCCTCTTTGTAGATAGTGCGAAGCCTACGCCCCATCTGTTTTCGTTGTAGAGAAAGCTGTTTTCCTGTCTTAGCGATACTTTTTGATAGGGTGTTGTACTTCTTCTGGTTTATCTTTATGTTCCAGTCATAAATTTTAAGCTCCCTTTGCCTTATTTTTAAGCGATCATCCAATATCCGTTGTTTCTTTAAAATGTAGTGTTCCTTCTTACCCATTTTAGAAAGAGACTGGCTTTGCTTCTTAATTCTTGCCTCCAGTTGATCTCGTTCCATCTTTTCTTTTTTAAGCAGATCATTAATATCATCAATCTCTTGAACTCCCGCCAAAGCCGGTGAGACAAGGTAAAAACAGATAATACTCAGAGCTATCAATAATGCTTTTACTGAAGAAAAATTCATTCTCTATCCGTGGAATGCAAATATTGAGTAATAGACAAAAAGCTCCCCACCCAACCAATAAAGATACTTGCCAAAACCATAGTCCAAAGAAGCGGTTGCGTTAAAAACTGGAAATCAACACCACGAAAGATAGACTCGAGTGAACCTTGAAAATTAAATTTCATATAAATGTGGGTTAGCTTGACAAGACCCAAAGCCAGGCCAACACCAATAACTCCCTGCACCAGCCCTTCCAACAGCAAAGGAGTTTTGATGAATCGGTGTGTAGCGCCAAGTAACAGCATCAAATCAAATTCATCCCGCCGGGAATAAATTGAAAGTTTTATGGTGTTAGAGATTATCAGGATTAAACCGACAGATAATATTCCCCCGACAGCCAATATAACAACCCTGAGAAAAATCATAAAGTTTTCAAATCGGGAAATCCATTTTTCACCATATTCCAGTGACTCGACTCCTTTTTGTCCCTTTAATAAATCAGCTAACTGTCTTATGTTGACTATGCGCTCAGGGTCATCTTTGAATTTTAAATTATAGGATGCGGGTAATGGATTAAAATCAAGGTCGGCAACGAATCCTGATTTCCCAGAAAATGTATTTTTAAATTCTGTCCAGGCTTCATCACGTGAGTCATATGAAATGGAGTCAACCTTTTCATTGGATTTAAATATTTCCTCTAGTGCATTCTTTTGTCCCTTTGAAATTCCATCGTCCAGATAAACGATGAGTTGCACCTGTTTATCCCAGGTCGACAACAAAGTATTGAGATTGACAAACACCAGGAAGAAAAATCCTTGTATGGTGAAGGCAATGGTAATGGTGGCCACAGACATCAAAAACACCTGTTTATTGGCCTTTATATTGTGAACGGTGGTCCTCAGAGCATTAAGTACAAAAGAAATCATATTATCAGGATTGAACCATTCTTCCACGGTTAAGAATTAACAGGCGATGGTCTCTGGCCCGCAGCATTTCCAAACTATGTGTTGCCATAATTACGGTTTTCCCCTGCTGGTTCATTTTTTCGAACAGTTCCAGAATCTCAAGAGATACCTCGGGATCAAGATTTCCGGTGGGCTCATCCGCAAGAATAAGTTGCGGATCGTTGACCAAAGCTCTGGCAATAGCGACACGCTGTTGTTCGCCTCCAGAAAGTTGAGGAGGATAAGAATCTTTTTTGGTTGTCAATCCAACATTCTTTAGAGCGTCCCAGGTTTTGAACCGAATGGTCTTTCTATCGGCCCCTAAAATCTGTTGCGCGAAAGCCACATTTTCAAATACGGTTTTTTTAGGGAGCAGTTTATAGTCCTGAAACACAACACCAATTTTTCTGCGAAGGGTATATAAATTGCTTTCATTCAATTTCCCCACATTAATTCTATCGACAATAACCTGACCTCGATCAACGGATTCCCATCCGAAAAGAATCTTAAACAAAGTGGTCTTTCCAGCGCCACTCTGGCCTGTCAGGAAAACAAATTCGCCATCCTGAATTGTGAAGGAAACATCCATCAATGCAGGGGCAACGCCACCATATGATTTATGTAAATTAAAAGCCTGAATCATTCAGGAGAGGGGTTATAGGTTCTGGGTATATGGGGATTATCCGAAAAAAGGGGACTCCTCGAATCAGCTTAATTAAATTTTCGGGTCAGTATTTTGGTTTGACCGGTGGGTCGGGATGTTCATCGCAAAGCATGAAATCAGTCTGGTCCTCGTCCTCTGCCAGACATTCTTCAGGCAACATGGTAGCAGTACCCGGACCATAGAACTTTAAAAGTTGTTCTTCGGAAAGAAGATCAAAATTAATATAGGTTTTAACGATCAATCTCCCGCCATCAACGTCATAAGCAAACACTCCAGCAGGACAAGCCAAATGACCTTCATTCTCTCCAAAAGTGAGCAAAGCATCATTCATATAGGCATCCAGCATGATGACACAGTTGTCCTCATTCTCAGTCCGCTGGCTAAAACGATCCAGACAATGGGAAGTGTAACAAACCTGTTGATGAGTGAACGAGTTATACAGCTTCCCAAAATCGGTAGATTCTGTATGAGCAGGAGAAATTAAAGTAACAAACCCACCTTTGGTAAAATCAACCAGACATAAAACATCTTTGCCAAATTTTTTGCCGATCTTACGAGTCATTTCATCCATAAATTTTTGACGTTTACGAATTGATATCCGAGCCGTTCGCCGAAACTTCTTGGCATACTCAGCTTTTACGAATGTTTCAATCTGGGCTTTTTTAAAATCAAAATCTCTGTTTTTCTTCATAACTAAACCTGCCAACAAAACTATAAAATTTTAAGTAATAATTATAGGCCAAAAATTAATTGACAACACTGTATGGTATTATACCCTACCGTAAAATGAGAAAAAGCGTAAAGCACTATAAAAATATTGATTTTATTAATATTAGCGTTCTTTTTTTAATATTCAGCCACAAGTTATACACCAGTTTATGAATGGTACCGCAAAAGTTTTTGGAATTCTCGTTTTAGGGTCTTTCGTATTCCTTTCTGCAATTAATTATATGGCAGATAACATAGATGATTATGAGGCCGTCCCTCTGCCGCCACCCAAAATCAAACCTATTGAATCGCATAATCCCATGATCACGATAGATGCGACTTCCAGAAACAAATGGACTCTGGTAGATTTTTCTACAGGAGAAACGCACAGTATTAATGATCTTGAAAAGGAAAGATCCAAACTAAATGATTACCCCTGGGATCTCGGGTTTCAGAGAACTAAAATAATTACCAACAGTGGCATGACCAATCCAAAAGGAAATGTTGCGGTCAGAAATTTAGGTGTGATCGATTTTGATTCTGTAAGTGTTGCCCCCGCAGCCGGGTATACGCAAGATGCCAAGTCTTACGGGAAAGTTATAAATAAAGCAATTGCCGACTGGTACTTATATCGTACCCGGACTCACAATGTGGAATCTCAAAAAAACGTTTATGCAGTACGAATGGCCGAAGGCGGATATCTGAAAATGCGAATCCTTAATTATTACTGTAAGCACGAAGAGGCCGAATGCAAAATGATCATGTGCGGTCGTCAAGAAGCGGCATGTTATGGGATAGAGTATGTGCTGCCAAAGGATAACGGGAGGCATTTCCCTCCTCCAGTTCTAACCTCTCCTCAAGCTTCATCTGATCCACCATCTACGGAATCCATCAATTGAAACTATATGCCCTCATTCTGTTATTTATTTTCGCAACTATCTCGTGTGAAAAAAATCAACCGGGTATGGTATTGATACCTGAAGGTGAATTTACCCTGGGCGTTTTCCCGGATGAAAAACTGATACAATTCATGTCCGACATGACGTTGTCTCTCAATGCTCAGCCTGCGCAAAAAGTCTATCTGAATGATTTTTTCATAGATCGTAATGAAGTCACGTACGAAGCCTTTCGCCGATTCAAACCAAAACTCGAATACGCAGTCAAAGACCCGCTGGAACCCATCCGCGGCGTGAATTGGTATGAGGCTGATGCCTATTGTCTGTGGCTCAATAAACGCCTGCCAACAGAAATCGAGTGGGAAAAAGCCGCGCGTGGAACGGATGACAGATTATTTGCCTGGGGCTGGGAATTTGATAAAGATAAAGCGAGTTTTGGAAAACAGGTTAAATCAACAGGTCACAGCTCAGATGATACCAGTCCCTACGGCATTCAGGATATGAACGGGAATGTTTCAGAATGGACATCAAGTTGGTATCAACCCTATCCCGATTCCACATACAAAGACAAACTTTTTGGCAAGAATGTAAAGGTATTACGTGGCGGCTCCTACCACAAAACAGAACATGGTTTCATGAAAGAATTTACTATCTTACCGTATCGTAATTTTGCTCCACCGAAAGAACGATTTTGGGACACCGGGTTTCGCTGTGCCAAATCATCAGTTTGACCTCATGGATTAAGAATCTATTCCAGACGGAGGCGGTTCTTCGCTGGCTTGCTTGGTAAACCCCTTACTATCGTCAGATTTTGGAACGACCTTGGTCGGCAATGGGGTTGATGGGGCAGACTTTACTGACGATTTTATGATAGATTTTGAAATGGGAGTAATATTGCCAATAGACTCACTACTGCTAAAAATTGTTTTTGCTTTTGGACTTGTTGTATCTGTTTTTTCTATTTTGCTTACCGTATCAGCAACGACACTCCTTTGACTGGAAGGGATTTTCGCAGGAGACTCATCCCCGTTTGCTGTTTCAGCAGGAACACTTTTAGGCCCAGGCCTCCGCCCGTTAGAACCACGCCTCGTGTACTTTTTTCTTTGGGTAGGACGACGTTTACCCCTGGTGGCGCGCGCCCGGCTTTGCCGCTTGGGGGTCTCTCCACTTTCGGTTGACTTTTTGTTATCTTCCCGAGCATCTTTTTCTTTAATTTCCTGTACCGCCAGTTCTTCCGAAGATTTCTCAGTAACATGATATTTGAAGTCCGACCACAATTTGCCCGCTGTACCAATAAATTCGAGCTTAAACTGATGCTTTTCCTGAAGATCCAGCAGGAATCGGGACTTGTTATTAAGCAAATATTCTGTGATTTCAGAAGAAACTTCAGCCTTTAAAGTTTTGACATTTCCTTTAGCTAAATATTCGCTTATCTTTCTCAAAACATCCATCACCATATAATTAAGCGACCGCACCGCACCATGTCCATCACAGGAAGTACACTTGACGAAAGCACCTTCTTGAACCGGGGGAGCCAATCGCTGACGTGACATTTCCAGAAGACCAAATTTGGAAATCCGTGCAAAATTAATCCTCGCCTTATCAACCTTGCAAATCTTCTTGATTTGTTTTTCAACCAGGGTCTGATTTTTCTTATGGAACATGTCGATGAAATCAATCACGACCAGGCCGCCAAGGTCTCTCATGCGTAATTGTCGTCCTATTTCATCAGCCGCTTCGAGATTTGTTTTGAGCGCGGTTTCCTCCAGCTGGCTGGCACTGGTGGTCTTGCCAGAATTGACATCTATACTGACCATGGCTTCGCCTGAATCAAAGACTATCGAGCCACCCGATGGCAATGGCACTGTCCTCTGATACAGGGATTCAATCTGTTCTTCAACATTATGACGAGCAAAAATAGGCCGGGTGTCCTGATACAGTTTCACCCTGTTCACCATGCGCGGCATAATGAGTTTCATGAAACTCTTTAGCGCATTGTGGGAGTCGACATTATCGACAATAATCTCAGATGTGTCTGTTGTGAAGTGATCCCTGACCAAACGCACAACCATATCAGCTTCCTGGTATATCAGAAATGGCGGTTTAGACTTTTCTTCAGTAACCGACGATTTCAGGTTTTCCCATACCACCAGGAGGCGCTGAAGGTCTTTTTGTAGTTCCGTTTTTGTCCTGCCCACCCCCGCGGTTCTAATGATCAATCCTAAATTTTCAGGAAGCTTAAAATCGGATACAAGTGTTTTTAGCTTTTTACGCTCCTCTTCGTCCTCAATTTTTCTGGAAACTGCGCTGGCATGTGAACCGGACATCAATACCAGAAATCTGCCAGGAATAGAAACACTGTTGGTCAATGAAGGGCCTTTTTGATCACGACTCTCCTTTGCCACCTGGACAAGAATCTTCTGTCCGTGAACCAGAACATCTTGAATACGAACCCGCGCCTTTTTTTCCCCAGTATTGACGTATGTTTCCTTAAGCACATCCTTAAAAGGTAGGAAACCATACTTTTTGCCACCAAAATCAACAAAAGCCGCTTCGATAGCCGGTTCGATCCTGTTGATGACTCCCATATAGATATTTCCCTTTATTTTTTCATGGGAAACGTTTTCGACTATGTAATCTTGAACCTTGCCATCTTCCAAAATAACAGCACGGCACACTTCTGGATGATCAGCGTTGATCATCATAGACATTTTTTTAGCCATGGGCACCTTTCATGAGGTGGAGTCCAAATTCAGGAATCCCCCTAATATCGAATTCATTAAAATCTCACTGATGGGAACCAGGAAACTACAGGAACCCACATAAACATATATTTATCAATCTTTTATATAAAAGTTCCTTGCACACCCACATTCATATCAGGGCGACAAAAAACTGCATAAATCACTCAAAAAATGAAACCAAGCAAAAAATGCTCAACCTTCATTACACCGAAATTATAGTATGAATCGAGCAAAAATATTCATCTAAAATGCATAAATCGGAATATATTATTCCAGTTCTACTACAAGCTTTCAAATAATCACAAAAAATAGCCAAAAATCGGAAAAACTCAACATTTTGACAAAAATCATGACATCAAGCCTGTTAATAAGATTAATTAAAACGAACAAAGGTTCATAACATTTTTAGTTAAATGCTCTCATCTGCTGGTAATTATGAACAAACCATAGATTAAATATCCGCTGAGCAAAAGTCAAAACATCCCCTTGAAAAACCATAATGGGCCTTGCAAAATCAAAGGCTTTCTGCAAATATGGATAAAGGACAACTTTTTCTACTATCGAGGTGGACCAATGAATGAACAAACCGGAATGGCATCTCTAGACTCACTGAATTCCAACCACCTGAAGGGAAAAACTATATTCATCCGATGCGATTTTAACGTTCCGTTGGTCGCCACTGATAAAGGCTACTACCGTGTAGCGGATGATACTCGGATTCGCCGATTCCTGGACACAACATTCAAAAAAATTCATGAAATTACAGAAGGTGATTGCCGTATAATCATAGGCTCACATCTTGGCCGACCTCACAAGCAAAAAGGCTACACGGGCTGGGATGGAATTTTCAATATTCAGTATGTGAGTTCGCACTTCGACACATTAATTCGCTGGCGCTACGGTGATACCTACACGATTTTTCCACCTGAGGTTATCGACTCGCATATGAAACACTCCCTGGAGGTTGCTTCTCATAAACGCATGCCTCCTGGAGGAATAAAGTTTCTTCCCAATCTCAGGTATCTTCTCGATCCCAGCAACCCTGATGCTAATCGAAAGGAATTTATAGACGAGCTTGCAAGCGTATCCGATGTATATATCAATTGCGCATTTGGATGTAGCCATCGTGTAACGAAAAGTCTAAAAATGCTACCTCAAGTTATGAGAGAGCAAAAAAAACTAGTCGTGGCGGGTGTTCTGTTGCAACAGGAAATTCAAAGAATGGGAAACTTTGCCCGAAGGATAATCAACCATCCCGGGAAAACGGTGGTTATAGCTGGCGGAGCGAAGGTTTCAGATAAAATCAATATATTAAAACAGTTTGTACATTCAGGGGTCAAGGCGATTTTTATTGGCGGGAAAATGGTTAATGCCTTTCTTCTTGCCAAGAAAGATAAGTTCAAAATGAAACCTTTTTGTCTTGATGATATACCAGCTACCTTGCAAAGCGCTAATATAGAAAGCAATGAAAACCTGGTCAAGGAAGTCCACCAGGCAGGTGAAATACTAGATCTGGCAGAAAACAAGGGAGTTGAACTCAAGTTCGCCGATGACTACAAATGTGTGGATGAGTTTAAATCGCCCAATTATTTGATTAGATCTGCACCCGATATGAACAAGGAATTGCAACTGGACCTTGGACCCAAAACCATAGAAAATTTCCGCAAAACTCTATTGTCTGATGATGTTGAAAATGTATTCTGGAATGGCCCCCTTGGTGCGTACGACCACTCTGGCAGCCACGAGTATGCAGAAGGTTCACTGGAGTTAGCGCTACTCCTGTTTGGAGAAGCGCTGACCAACCCCAGTTTTTCTGTGGTTATAGGCGGTGGCGATTCGGCGGCAATCCTGAACAAAATTGGAGCCAATCAATTAAAAACTCTTATAAAACGGCGCATCGAAAAACAACTTGCAGAGCCTATAAATAGAGATTTAATAAGTTTGGCTTTCCCCGTTGAAGATAGTTACTCTTTATGGAATTACCTGTCATCAAATTTTTTCGTTTCCACTGGAGGTGGGGCGGCTCTTGAGTTTCTGGAAAACTTTCTGAAAGATAAAGGAAATGATAACCTTGCATCCTATCTGCCTGGCACCTCGACACTAATGGAGTTGGCCGCCGCCTGACACTGTTCACTATCCGAAGAGCTCATTATTTTTACAATAATAACAATAGCTTGTATATCATTTTTTACTATTTTACCTGAAGGTGTATGTCATACGATCCTGATTCAAAACGAATAGCCGACCGGGAAAAACTGGCTCAATACAGGAAGGCCATCCTGCAAAAGCAGAAATGGAAAGGTCCGTTACCGCAAGGTGAGGGGCCACCAAACAGAGATGGAAGCCCAAAACATCCTCCAGGTCAAAAGATTGTCGAAAACTGGCCGGTTCTTGATATAGGCATTCAACCTGAAATTGCATTAGAGAATTGGTCGCTTACTATTTCAGGGCTGGTAAAAAATCCGAAAATGTTTTCCTGGGAGGAGTTCATGGCACTCCCTCAAGTCGACGATGTATCCGACTTTCATTGCGTGACTTCCTGGAGCCGACTGGATAACAAATGGCGCGGAGTCAAGTTCAGCGACATCGCCAATCATTGTGGAATTCTTCCAGAAGCAAAGTTTGTTTACATCAAAGCTTATGACGCTTACAGCACGAATCTGCCGCTGGAAGAGGCTATGAAATATGATGTCCTGCTGGTCCACCAGTGGGAAGGAACACCGCTTACCAGAGAGCATGGAGGCCCTGTCAGAATGATCACGCCTCAATTATATGCCTGGAAGGGAGCCAAATGGATCGGTGAAATAGAATTTCGAGATAAGGACGAATTGGGCTATTGGGAACAGCGGGGGTATTCGAATACAGCCGAACCCTGGCTCAATGACCGGTATTGCTGAGGGGACATTTTCTGATGCCCATTAAAATCGATAAGGCGAGATGCTTCTACAAGCTCAGCATGACATGAAAAAGACACTTTGTCATTCTGAACGCGAAGCCAGGAGTACCCCAAGAATGACAAGCAGTTTCAATCTCATTCATCCTCATCTTCATCCAAAGCAGAAGCAGTGCCCAGGAGTAACCGCAACACTCCTGCCATCCTGACGCAATCATCCTCTTCAGTATTTTTGAGCCATTCTGCGTATCCACATTGCTCCAGATGCCATCTGCCAGATTGATTATCAGCATCAATTGACTCAGGCTGACATAACCACTGGAGTTCGTTGTTCAACTGGGGAGAAATTTCCCGATAGTCACTACCCTGTTCAATCAATAGACGAGATGAAGCTGTGGCAGGAAGATGGGAGACAAGTGGCTCTAAAAGAGGATGCGTCATGATGAATAAATCTTCTTCAAAGAACTTTGAATGTTTTTAGTTTGGTGAATGCTTTGGAATCCATAATGCTCTTGACCCCTTCATCTGCTAGATAGTTTTCCATCATGAGAAGAGTTTCAATATTGAGCAGGGTCTTGGTGTTTGCAAGAGCCTTCGCAGAATCTGCATGAAGATAATTACGCCCCAGATTGAGGTGCTTTACTTTTTTCAAGACCTTGGACTTTGCAAGTACCTTGATCCCCATAACCGAAATTCCAGTGCGGTAAAAATTCAGTTTCCTCAAATTTCCAAACTGAGAGTTTTTAGCAAGGGCTATAAGGGTCTCATCGCCCACCTGATTTTCTTGAAGATTCAAGACCTGCAGTTTTGAGAAGCGCGGGCAATTTGCTATAGCGGCACCGCCGGTAGTTTCAATATTATTGAAACAAATATCAAGAACCGAAAGTCCTTCAAGAAATGGAGCCTCTGCCATAGCAAATGCTCCCTTGTCAGCAATATTATTTTCTTTGAGATAAAGGCGTTTGAGTTTTTTAAAACGGTCGCAACTAAATAAATGGACCGCGCCGCGCCAGGTAATCGAGTTTTTGGATAAATCAAGGTCCTCAATCTCACCAAGTCTATCCGATTGAACGAGAGCTTCGACCCCTTCATCCCCAATAAACTTCCCTTTAAGCTCAATAGAGTCATCACCCTCAGCAAGAGATTCGTCAATCAGCCTGTTAATATATTCAATCCTGGGTAGAGATATCATCTGACTTTTTTATTTTGATATTAATTACACAACGAAAACCGATGTCATTAAAACCACGTGATAAAGGATAACTCCAGTCCCGATATCCCGTAGCCATTGCGTTGATACTGTCTGACCATGAACCTCCTCGACGAACTTTCATAACACCCCTGCTGGGTCCCTTGGGATTATAAAGAAATTCAGGAAAATGATATCCCGAGGCATACCAATCACTCACCCACTCCCAGACATTCCCGGCCATATCATATATTCCATTTTTATTAGGAGGAAAACTTCCAACCGGCTTAGTATTATCACGTAATTTCAATCCGCCCCTAGCCTGATCTGCTTTAGAGTCGAAATCATTTCCCCATGGGAAAGCACATCCATCATTACCCCCCGCCGCTCTTTCCCACTGAGCCTCTGTTGGAAGAGTTTTACCAGTGAGGTAGCAAAAATCAACTGCCTCATACCAACTAATTCTAGTAACAGGACAGTCATCACAATGAGAAAGAACACTGCGACGTAGTTCATGATCTTTATCAATTTGTTCAAACCGTTTGTTGCTGACCTCATATTTATCAATCATGAATGCATCCAAGTGCACAACATGCTCAGGACCACCATGTCTTGGGCCAAATTGATTGCACCCCATTTTAAACTTTCCGCCTGGGATGAGAACCATATCATCAGTAACATTACTCCGTTTGGCATATTCATCAAAAGCAATGCCCGCGCCCTGAAAATAAATCAAAAGAAAATAAAGGACAAAGAGAATACGCACGGAATGAATGATATAAATTATGAATCGATACTGAGACTCTTCAAACGCTCTAATACAGATAATGTCGCACGCGAGCGATTAAGGGTATAAAAATGAATGCCTGGCGCCCCCTGCGACAATAATTCGCCACATTGAGCCGTTGCATGATCAATTCCAATTTCACGAACTGAATCTGGATCATCCTGAACCGATTCCAAACGGGCCAGTAATTCATTTGGGACAGTAGCACCGCACATTTTAGTAAACCTTCTAATCTGTTGAAAATTGAGAATCGGCATGATACCAGGAATGACAGGGGCATCTACCCCTATGTCTTGCAATTCCTTAACAAAATTAAAATAAACTTTATTATTAAAAAATAATTGAGTCACGATAAAACTGCCACCAGCAATAATTTTATTTTTGAGATGCTTCAATCCCTCACGAGGATCAGGACACTCCGGATGTCCTTCTGGATAACCAGCAACACCAATGCAAAAAGGAAAATTCTTATGAGTAAATTCCACCAATTCAGAAGCGAATCCAAAACCGTTTTCAGGTTTGACAAAATCCATCTCTCCCTTGGGAGGGTCACCACGAAGAGCCAGTACATTATCAATTCCTTTATCGCGCAAACTTTCAAGAACTGAGCGGATTTCCTGTGAATCATGTCCAACACAGGTTAAATGGGCCATACTTTCAAGTCCGATTTCATTTTTAATGCGACCAACCAAATCAATAGTCTTAGAGCGGGTACTCCCTCCCGCCCCATAAGTCACCGACACAAAAGCTGGATTCCAGGATTTTAAACGGTCAATTGTTTTGAATAATTGATCGAATCCATCATCATCTTTAGGTGGGAAAAACTCAAACGAAAATGCAGGGCGAGTATCTCTAAGAATTTTACAAATTTTCATATTCTAATAATAACATAAGGAATTTAGAGAAACTGCTAATAATGAAATATTACCAGAAATGAAAACGGTAGAATTTTGCAGACTAATTGATCTGAATTAATGCAATTTGAAGGTCATATGAACTCATCATTCGTAGATATCAAATTTCTTGAGGTATGAAACAAAGTCAACGATATTTACCAGTTCGATAGGTTCCTCTTCGATAGCGTTTATCGCTTTGTCTTCAAAATATCCAGTAGTAATGATGATTCCCCTGGAAGCACCCTCCCCCTTTACCGTATCAAGAAATCCTCTTACCGTAAGAGCATTAACTGTATTACTTTGTGGATTAATTATACAAAGCGCTAGGTAGACACCGCCGACAACAGGTGTTTCGTCAAACATGGCAATTTCAAGTTCGCTGTTATTGGTCCAGATGGAGTGTTTGTGCTCAAGATTAAACTTGGAGAGAAACTCAATACATTTTTCTTTAAATACTTCATTGTCCCTCATGAATAAAGGAACATCATCGGGACCGTCAAAATGGATTTGTTCTTTAGGAGGCGGGGGCGAGGCGTTCTTAAGAAGCATTATCAGGATAATGCCAATGATAAAAGAAAAACCGGTTATTAAAAAAATTCCCACTACTTAATCATTTCATCCCATATTTTTTCTTTTTTGCCCTCCTTGATCAAGCGATCATGAACGATCATCTGTCGAATAGCAATCCAGAAAACAAAGCCAACAAACCCAAGCATTGCGCCAATGGGAATATTATCGGGTTTAAATGCAATAAGGAGAAAGTTCTCTAATCCTGAATTTTCCATTTTAATACTCTCAGAAATAATTAGCTGGTTATTAATTATATTAACTCTATATATAGTATATTGCAGCGATACTCACAAAAGGAAGAGAGGATCATTCTTCTTCGTCATCTTCCTCATCATCATCTCCTTCTTCATCATCGTCATCCTCTTCATCACCATCTTCCTCGGCTGATCCACCAAGTACCAACGAATCATCAAACTCAGCGATATTGTAGGAGATGATGAAATCTTTTATAGAATCAACCTGCGCATCAACAGAGCCAATAGTATTAAGTTCTTTGAATTTGGTTTTAACGACTAACTCCTCACCCTTCTTATCCCAATGGGAAGGCATTTTGGTCCAGGGTATCATTTCTCTTGTATTTTTTAACCACTTTGGAATCCAATCCTGCCGCAACCTTTCACCGGCGATGGAAAAGTCGATACCTTTAGCCCCTTCATCATGGCACTTACCACAATCCATATAATTCACCGCCTTGACGCCAGTTTCAATCAGCTCCTTGGCTTTCTGGGTATTGATGCCAGCTTCATATGGATTTTCCGCAGGAGACAAAGCTTCAAAATAAGCGGTCAAATCGCGGACTTCTTTATCCGTCAAAAAGAAAGTAGGCATACGTGCCTTGACCCATGTTCTTACCTTGGTTGGATTTTTCAGGAAAGAAAATAGCCACGACCCCTTGATTCTTTCACCCACATGATAACTACCCAATTCAAGCGGTGGCGGATAAAATGCTTTTCCTTCAATATACTTTTGAATCAAGCCACCCTCACCTTCGACGTGATGACAGCCCTTACAATTATACTTGGTAATCAAACGTCGTCCTGTTTCAATAATCCGTTCTTTCTCCGACAAATTTTTTCTATATTGCTCAGGGACTTTTGTTCCATTAAAACCTTTTAGCAGAACAACCAATGCATCTATTTCATCAGGTTTCAAATGAAAATTAGGCATCTTGTCCAGGACGCGTTCAGTACGGAAAGAATTGGGTTTCTTCAGTTTTGTACGTACCCATGATTCCCATGTATGAGGTACATGCGAATCACCAAATTCCAGCTCCATTATCATTTTTCGCCCGAAAGCAGACAACTCAGGAGCAATTCGTCCCTCTTTCTCCATGCCATTAATATCATGACAAGCGAAACAACCCCGACGTCTGACAACTTTCTCGCCGTATTCAATCAATGATGGATTACTAATCGCTTTTTCAATTCCCGGAATATGTTTCTTTTTGCCAAATTGCATCAGATAAGAAGCTAAATCCGAAGCCTCTTCCCTAGAAAGTCTAAGGTCAGGCATGATGCTATGGTCATTGTATGATTTCGCACCACTTAGCCAGGTAACAATCCAATCGGCACTTACTTTATTGGCAATATTGCTCAAGTCCGGACCAAATACCTCACCCTGTCCGTCAAGCTCATGACAAGCGAGACAACCAACAGTTTTGAAAAGCTTTTTACCTCTATCCGGATTGCCTGATTCAAACTTTTCTGCGAGGGTATAATCCTTGTCAGAGGAAGCCATAAGATAGGCCACAACGGCAAAGGCATCCTTATCATTGAACCCGAAATCAGGCATTGTTGTTTTCGGAAGATAATCTTTTGGTTTTTTAACCCACCTGAAAAACCAACTCGGATCAACTTTGGCGGCAATGCGAGTTAACCTTGGCCCAACCTTGCGTTCATCACCATATCCATCAGCAAGATGACAGCCATGACAACCCAGCTTGAGAAACAGGCGTTTGCCTTTTGATAGAATTGGCGCCCCTTCCAGATTGACTACATCAGCATGACAATTACGGCAGGTCGACTGCATAAAAATACCGCGATTGATAGGCTCATTAATTTCAGTGGTCTGATCGGTTTCGTGGTGCGACCCGTGAGCATGCTCCGCAGGCGCAGTCGCCGTGCCTTGCCCGAGATGACACCAAGTGCAACCTGTACGCGCAGGAGGATGTTTTTTGATCAGGATTTCCTGATTAGGATGCGATTTGAGTGGTATCTCATGGTTCTCGTAACGGGTGTCACCATAGGATATATGGCAGGTCATACATCGGTCCACCCGATAAATAATTTCAGAAAAACTGTTTTTCCCGAAACCTGGGATGACCGTCTGCTCTACTGCCGCTGGACGCCAGAAAAAAGGAAATGGTTTGTAGAAATCCATTGTCCGTTGAGAGGCATCCCTGTCCATTAACAGGTTTCGCAATTCTTTCTTAAGACTTTCCTGTTTGGCCTTCTTGGCAAGAAGTTTATCCTCTACAACTTTTAACTCTTTTGCCTTTCCTGCAATAACAGGATCCCAGTCTTTAATCTCTTCTTCAACTTCGTGAACTTTTGCCAATAGCACGTCAAAGTTTTCACCTTCGTGCATTGCCTTCTTGTAAAAGTAGTAAGCTTCATCGAGACGACTTCCGGCAAATTTCTTTTCTTCTTTTACCTCGGCAAGGGCTATTTCAGCATCCAGAACCTGATCAGCGAGAAGTTGATATTCATCAGAGGCATCAAGTTCGCTGGTCAGCTGACTCAAACTATTTTTTAGTTCCTGTTCTTTAGCAGCAATTTTTTTATCAGCGGCTTTCCATTTTTCTTCAGCGAAAGAGTATTGAGATTTGAAATATTCGTTCTGGTACTGCTTGAATCCGCGACGACTGAATTCATCGTCCCAAAACGCCCACAGGGTGACAAACAAGAGAATGCCGCAGGTAGCAAAGAAGAGAAAACTGTAGGAAACCTCTTCATCGATAAACTGCTTTTCTACTTTCTCAGACTCTTCTTCTGGATTTGAATCTTCTGGAGTGCTCAATGTATTTTCTCAGGAAAACTTTAACAATATCGGTAAATCAAAAATAAACCCGCTCAAATATTAAACCAGGGCGTGACCCAAACATATTTGATATTAAACCCCAGCCGCAGAACAATCTTAATTACTATGCCTATCATAATCAGGTAAAGCTGTACCTTGATTAACATGCGTAATAAACCCACAGCTTTAATAGCTTTTCGTTCAAGAAACAAATAAGCCGCTGTTCCCAGTCCAAAATAACCACCAATGACAACGCCTCCAAATAGCATAGCCATGTTATAAGTGCGCACACCAAAAGCATAGGGTAGATCAACACTGGTCAAAGCCACAACCTTATGAGGGTCCCAGTATTGCCATGGCATAAAAAGGTTCCAGCCAGGACCACGCAGGAAAACACCCATTATAATTAGTGCGATCCATAACACTAAAAACCCAAAACTGTAAACCCAGATTGCCACCTTGCGCTCGGTATATGTGTAATAACCGTTCCCCTTGGGATTGATATCGAGATAAGGGATTAACATGAGCCCCACAATAATAAGCACAGGGGCAACAACACCAGCAAACCACGGATCGAAATAAACGAGGATGTCCTGAAGTCCGAGAAAATACCACGGAGCTTTGGAAGGATTGGGAGTTTTAGTGGGATTGGCGGCCTCTTCCAAAGGGGCATCGATAACAATGGACCAGACCGTCAAACCAATAATAGTAAAAAGCGCACAGAGAAACTCAACTCGCACCAGATAAGGCCATACATGAACTTTCTCCGCTAAACCCTCTACTTTATCTTTTGGGGCTTCTGCCGCCATACAAACCTTCCTTTCAACAAATCACAAAACAGGAAATTTTAAAGAGGGCCGGAAATACCACCATCTTTCCTGATTCGCCAGAAATGTACAATCATCAAAGCGCCCGCTACCAACGGAATAAATATACAATGCAAAACGTAAAACCGAAGCAAAGCAGGCGGTCCAACCAGACTCCCTCCAAGGAGCACAGAGCGGGCATCGTATCTCGGAGTAACCCCCACATATTCTGCAAAAGGCCCTTCATTACCAAGGAACGGTGTTGCGCGAGCCATATTGGTACCTACCGTTACCGCCCACATAGCCAATTGATCCCAAGGCAACAGATAACCGGTAAAACTCAGTAACAGTGTGAACGTAACAAGAAACACGCCGATAACCCAGTTAAACTCCCTGGGCGGTTTGTACGAGCCAGTTAGAAAAACCCTGAACATATGAAGCCAAACCGTAATAACCATGGCGTGCGCCGCCCATCGATGCATATTACGCATCAACATCCCGAAGGGAACATCGTACTGAAGATATTTCATGTCAAAATAAGCATACTCACCCACGGGACGATAATAAAACATCAAAATAACACCCGTCACGACAGTAGATAAAAAAAGAAGGAAGGTGATTCCTCCCATGCACCAGGTGAACTTGATACGCAATGCATGTCGGTGGATTTTTACAGGATGGAGATGGAGCCAAACGTTACTGGCAATCTGAAGAACCCTGTTTCTCGGAGTGTCAGCGTAGCCATGACGGAACGAAGAGGTCCAAATCTGAGATTCTACAATAACCTTTTTTATTTCATCAAAAATTTCCCCGCTTTTAACCTTTGCCACAAGATCAGCAATGCTGGGAATTTCTGGTTTCTTTGCCGCCAAAATACTAACCCTCCAATGAAAATGAGAAGGACAACTAAAAAGAAAAAAAGAACATAAAAAATCTTAGACCGCTAAACAAACAACTTCGCGCCCGGTTTTGTCCATTCGTCCTTTTCCATAAGATATTTTTTACTTTTATCGATGATGATCTGCCCATCCGGGCCGACTTCTATCTTAAGCCTCTCCAGCGCCCTTGGCGCTGGCCCCTCAAAGTTGACCCCCTGCTTGGTAAACCCACTACCATGGCAGGGACACTTATATTTGGATTCTGTTTTCAACCAACGCGGAGTGCACCCTAAATGAGTGCAAAGAGCGAATATAACGTATATACCTTCCAGGTCACGGACAATCCAAACCCTCTGTTCCTTAACCCATTTAGTGCTAACATCGCCCACCGTATAATCGCTGGGCTTGCCTGCCTTAAAAATAGGTGACGGCTCGAATAAAACCCGAGGGAAAAGAAGGCGGGTAAAATACAAACCGGAAAGACCCAGTGACGCCATGAAACTGGCCCAACCCGCAAGAGAAAAGAAATCCCTGCGCGACCAGAGCGTATCTGTATTTTCTTCCTTTTTTTTACCTGACTTTTTTCCAGTAGATTTTGCCGGTTTTTCTTTTAAACCTGCCTCGGCCTCAGCCATAAAAAAACTCCAGAAATTCAAAGCTTTGGGAAGTTACTCCCGCCCTCTATTCAGGACGATGAGACAAGCTTCCCACTCTAGGAAAATTGGTTTTTAACACAAAAGGAAAAACCAGTCAAGATAAGTTATTTATTCCACTTACGGGCTTTTGAGTTGCGCCTTTAAAGCCCTAGTACAAGCGCGTGCCGCTTCCCTTATTCCTCGATTTTCTCCTGACCCGTCACAGGCCAGAGAAGCAAGCGCTCCCACCTTCATTCCCTTTTTCATGGCCAATAACACCAAAGGAATCAAATGTGAAGCATGGTTTGAGTAGATCTGGCCACCAATTACAATCCCACTTCTTGCGTCTGCAACAATCTTGAAAAAGCCCCTATCCTCACTACGAAGCAATGAGTAGTCCAGATTCTTTGATTCAAATTTCCCCTCGACAGCCCTGAATCCCTTGTGATGAGCCTCCTCTGCAAAGCAACCCACACATGCTATTTCAGAATCTGCACTGATTATAAAAGGAGTCCAGTCAAAATTCACAGCTTTATTTTTTCCCATAGCATTATCCACCGCAATTCTACCCTCTTCCTCAGAAATTCCTGTGGTAGACCTCCGTCCGGTGACACTACCCACTGCAAAAATACCTGCTGTGCTAGTCTCTAGAAATTCATTTACAAGAATCTCTTTACGTGCACCCAGCCTGATTCCCAAACCTTCGCACCCAAGGTTAATTGAGTTTCCTTCACGACCAAGATTCAATATAATTTTCTCAACTTGAAACTTAATGCCTCCACTCAATGTGATATCAAGTAACCCATCATTCTTGTAATAAGATGAAAGTTTTTTTCCAAGCAGAATTTTGACCTTTAATTTTTTTAACGAGGATTCTATCGCATCCGTAATATCCGGATCCTGCCCCATTAACAGTCGCGGTTTATGATGACTCATGAAAACCTTACTACCCAATCGCTGGAACAATACTGCTAATTCACATCCACTGGCCTCGCCACCCAAAACAAACACAGATTTTGGAGTGCTCATATTCTCGAAAACATCATCCGCAGAAATAACAACATCCTCTTCAAAGGGAAGAGTCGGCAATGAGGCAGGCTGGGATCCGGTCGCAATTATAATTTTTTTTCCGCGAACCTCCGAAATGGCATCGTTCGCATTAATACGGATTACCCCGGGAGACAGCAGTTCTCCTCGACCCAACCGAATATCCACCCCAAGCTCGCTGAGTCTAGACTCCCAGTTTATTGCCACCGATTCGATTACCCTTTTTACATAATGAGCAAGCTTTTTATCATCAATGATACCGTTGACCGTAACACCCGAGCTATTGTTATTTAACGCAGTCATAGCCGCTTTGTAGGGGTACAAGCCTTTCCGGAAGCATGCACCACCAATCCTTTCCTGCTCTATGAGGCAAACCCGTGCGCCTTGGTCGGCTCCGCGCATAGCCGCTGATATACCCGCCGAACCGCCTCCAACAATAACAATATCGAATGCATCCATTAGTTATCTAATTCCTTAAAAGTCGATCGCATGAATACACTGTACCCCATCTATTCGTTTCAGCAAATATGTGACTGACAAAGACTATCCTGCAATCATAAAACAGTGATGGTCGCTATTACCACCAGTAAAACTAACCCAACCGAAGCTAATATGGCGTGCAAAGTGATGTCAATTCTGCGGGTGACAGGAACAACAAACAGAAAATAGGCCAGCACCGCGTAGTTAAACCACCCATTCCCCATTTGGGAATGTGTCTCCCATAAAAACATGCAGTAGCAGATAACCACAGCACCATGAATCAGTTGGTGAAGTTTAAAACCTCTTTTTCTTTTATCTTTGGGGAGTATGCTAACACCAACAAGAATATTGGCGGTGGTGATTAGAAAAGTGAGAAAAATAAAGATGAACCTGGGATTTATAAATATTCCTTCAAGAGTCGCGGCCTGCATATATCAAGTAATTAGCTCCACACGATTCCTGCCATTATCCTTGGCAACGTACATCGCTTTGCCAGCTCTCTCAAACAAGTCAACTCCAGTGTCTCCTTCTTTCGCGAAGGAAATCCTATTGATGAATATCAGGAGAAACCTGCAAACACGATCCATGAATTCATTCTTCAATTCAGGCTCTTTTTCCTTTTGGTCATTTTTATTAGTTTTAAGGATCATGAAAAGTTATTTGAATATATAAATCTTCTGACCTGGCAACGAAAATGGTGCCGATGGGGAGATTCGAACTCCCACGGATCGCTCCATACGCCCCTCAAGCGCACGTGTCTACCAGTTCCACCACATCGGCTCTTACTTATTGTGACTTCCCTTCATCAGCTTTATCGGGTACGGGTGATGCTGGACTTGTCGCGGCAGGGGTTTCTGAATCCGGCATAATAGAACGAGATTTTTCTTTTGAGGACATAGTCGCTAAAGTCAGAGAGGTAATCATGAACAATGTCGCTATGGCTGTTGTCATTTTGGTCAAAAAGTTACTTGCGCCAGAACTGCCAAACATCGTTTGACTGCTTCCGGCACCAAGTCCAGAACCCATTGCGGCCCCTTTTCCGGTTTGCAGAAGGATGACGAGAATAAGAAATAAGGTACAAATTACATGTAAAATAATAACCAGGGTGTGCATTGGAGTTAATCTCCCTTAATAAACTTTATAGCGACGAATTTATAATATCATAAAAAGAGTCTGACTTCAGGCTGGCTCCGCCAACCAGAAGACCATCTATATCTTGCTGAGCCATGAGCGGTGCGCTTGTTTCGGGTTTTACACTTCCCCCATAGATGATCCTGATAACCGCAGATTGCTCCGGTCCAAAAATTTTATTAATCCAGTTTCTTATAAATCGGTGAACATCCTGAGCCTGCTCCGGGCTGGAATTGAGTCCCGTTCCTATTGCCCAGACGGGTTCATAAGCTATAACAAGCCTGTCGAGTTGCCCGCCAACAACACCCGCCAGTCCCCCGACCAGTTGGCTCTCAACAACATCATGAGTCTGCCCGGCATTCCTTTCTTCGAGAGACTCCCCCACACATATGATGCTGATTAACCCATGGTCACAGGCAATGTTCAACTTTCGATTAATCAGTTCATTGGATTCAGCAAAAAATTGTCGTCTTTCTGAATGCCCGAGTATAACGTAATCGCATCCGGCATCTTTGAGCATGGCCGCCGAAACCTCTCCGGTTCGTGCACCGTCATGTTCAGGCCCTATATTTTGTCCAGCCAGCAAAATTTTACTTTTCCCAATGTGATCATGGACTGCCGCCAAGGCCGTGAATGGCGGTGCAACGATAATATCCACTTCATCCGAAACTGGCGAGTGCACCAGCAATTCATCCACCCATTCAGCGGCATTGGAAATGAGCATGTTCATCTTCCAGTTGCCCGCAATAATGGGACGTCTCATAGCATTCTAAAGCCCTTTGTTGACGATCAGTTTCAATAGATCGCGTACGCGGGAAGAATAACCCCATTCGTTATCATACCACGCCAGCACTTTCACCAGCCTTTTGCCAATAACCTTGGTAGATAGAGCATCAACGATGGAAGAACACGAGTTACCGTTATAATCCACCGATACGAGAGGAGCTGTTTCGTAACCCAGGACACCCTTCAAATCGCCCTCTGAAGCTGTTTTGAACATATCGTTTACTTCTTCGGCAGTTGTGTCATTACCAACATCTGCCACAAAGTCGACGATAGAAACATTGGGAGTTGGCACTCGAATGGCCATGCCATCCAGCTTGCCTTCCAGTTCCGGCATGACCCGTGTCACAGCTTTCGCCGCCCCGGTCGTTGTGGGTATCATCGATACAGAAGCCGCCCGCGCTCGACGCAGGTCTTTATGGGGTAGATCCAAAATTTGCTGGTCATTGGTGAACGAATGGATCGTCGTCATCACGCCCCTTTCAATTCCCAATTTTTCATGAAGAATTTTTGTTATCGGCGCCAGACAGTTTGTGGTGCAAGAAGCGTTGGATATGATCTTATCCGATCCTGGCTTATACATATCCTCATTAACCCCCAGCACCAGTGTAACATCAGGGTCTGTGGCCGGAGCGGAAATGACGACTTTCTTAGCGCCAGCTGTTAAATGTTTCTCAGCGCCAGCTCGTTTGGTAAATATACCCGTGGACTCAATCACCAGGTCCACCCCTAATTCCTTCCAAGGCAAAGCGGCAGGGTCCCGTTCGGCCAAAATACGGATTGTTTTCCCGTTGATGGTCAAACCTTCTTCGGTTGCTTCCACCTGCGCCGAAGTTATTCCCTGAACAGAATCAAATTTAAACAAATGGGCCAGCGTTTTAGGGTCGGTTAAATCATTAACTGCGACAACCTCAAATAAAGAAGCACAATCATTGTCTTCAAGAATGCACTTGAATACATTTCTACCGATTCTTCCGAATCCGTTAATAGCTACCTTGGCAGGCATGATATGGAAATTCCTCCTTAAAACGGCTCGACAGGCAACCTCCTGCGATACCGGAATTTTGCTAGGCATAAGACCCTTGCAACCTGTCAGTGGAATTAAAGGACAGGAGGGTAGAAAACCCGCAAATTACAATATAAATTGGATATAGAAAATGATCTAAGGCCCTGCATTTTTCCTCACAATAAAATGCAGAAACCATTGATTAAAAAGGAAATAAGCAAAGGGACAGAAAAAGCGAAGCTTTCCTGTCCCGATAAAGAGAGATTATGCAGAAAATGTAAACTCAAGTCAATAATAACATTGGCGGGACACTCAGGAATCAGCGTTTCAAGCGGAGAGACTATTGAGTAAATCCATCTGCGGCGGTCAGGGAGGAGAACAATACTTTGTCGATGTCCTCGCTGACAACAATGCAACCTTCCACCCTATTGATTAATTGAGCATATTCAAGGGTCAGAACCTCCTCTTCCCTAACCGATACCTCAAGATCCGATTTAACTTTATCCAGCTCATCCTCCAGATGGCGTCCATTCTCTTCAAGGGCAGCTTTTTTATCAAGTGCCTGCTCCTTTTTCCTGAATATTTCTGATCTGGCATTGAGCATTTCTGTTCTCAAAGAACTGACGGATCGCAGGTCATCATCCAGCTTTTGAAACGATGAACTTAAACTGTCCAGATAATGGTCCCTCTTCTGCATGAGGTTTTCTGTAGAAGATTCACCACCAATGGAGCTCACCTGCGCCAGGGCATCATCCGCCACACTGGCACCCACCATATCCATTGAAGCGCCTTGCAATAATTTATTGTAATTGTCCTTTAGACCGGTCTCCTCAGTCAACAAATCGTCAAGATTACTGGCGATTTTAGTAGCATTCAAATCGTAAATTTCAATATTTCTTGTCAGAGTACACAGTTTGTCAGCATCACCGCTCAAATGTTCCTGTAAGTCGAAGATACGATTTTCAAGGGATAATCGAATTTTTTCCTTAAATTCTAGGATTTTGTTAAAAGTATTCACAACGCGTTCGTATTCTCGCGCGACAGATTCACCGCGTTCACGAGCGGCAGAATTTTCGCGGACCATGCTGGTACTTTTATAGATTTCATTCATCGCCTGGACCTTGTCAAGAAATTGGTATTCGTTAATGATACTCCCTTATAGAGCACTTTTCATACCATTAATCCTTGGCGTAGAATTAGCCTTTTAGAAACAATAAGTTATAAGGCATTACTTAAGGTCTCAGATCCACCCCTTTTTTGATTGAAAAGAGCATTTCTTTGATAGATTCTTCCATTCCGACAAAAATGGATCGTGAAACTATATGGTGACCAATATTCAGTTCTTCGATTTCAGGAATGGCTGCCACCGCTTGGACATTATCGTTAGTCAAACCGTGTCCAGCGAACACTCGCAGTCCTGAATCATGAGCCAGTTTGGCGGCCTGACTCAAGCGGGCTAATAGTTCCTTTGCTTCTTCGAGGTTTGCGGACTCTGAATAAGCACCCGTATTAAACTCAATGCTGTCAGCCCCTACCCTTTTGGATGCGATAACCTGTGCCGGATCTGGATCAATAAAAAGACTGAACAAAATCCCCTTTTGCTTTATCTGTTTTCCAACCTCACTTAAATGCCTCTCCTGCTCTAGTATATTTAGTCCGCCTTCTGTCGTTATCTCCTGACGTTTCTCTGGCACCAGCGATACCTGGTCGGGCCGGATGTTAAGAGCAATTTGAACCATTTCATCAACCGATGCCATCTCAAGGTTAAACGGGGTCGTGACACCTTCTCTCAAACGCTTGATATCATCATCCTGAATATGCCTTCGATCCTCTCGCAAGTGAGCTGTTATCCCATGAGCGCCTGCCTTTTCAGCGAGCAACGCCGCTTGCAATGGGTCGGGTTCAAAGGTTTTCCGCGCTTCACGAACCGTTGCCACATGGTCTATATTCACAAAAAGTCTGATCATTATTTGCTAATTAACCTTCCTTATGGCTTGAGCGACCTTAACGGCTCGCACCGTTGCAGACACATCATGAACCCGTAAAATATCGGCTCCACTCATAACACCCGCTATGCCAGCGGCCAGAGATCCCTCGAGGCGGTCCTCGACATCCAGATCCAGTATTTTACCGATAAATGATTTCCTCGACACTCCAAGGAGGATTTTTTTATTCAACTCTTTCAGTTGTCCCAGTCCAGCAATCAACTCGAGGTTGTGGTTCAGGGTTTTACCAAATCCTATACCCGGATCAATCGCAATACTTTCAGATGCGATGCCAGCAGATTCCGCTTGTTTTACACTTTCGCTGAGAAATTTCAACACCTCAACCCCGACATCTTTATATTCGGGATTGTTCTGCATTGATTCCGGTGTGCCCTTCATGTGCATTAATATTATTCCAGCTCCATACCGGCACACGACATCGGACATCTCGGGGTTGTTCCGCAAACCAGTCACGTCATTAATAACAGTCACACCCTCCTGCAAAACAGCATCTGCTACTTCTGCTTTGTAAGTATCAACAGAAACAGGAGTTTTAAAACGCTGGGTCAGTTTAGATACGACAGGTAGCAGTCGCTCCAACTCTTGTTCAACGGAAATTCTTTTTGATCCCGGCCGAGTGCTCTCAGCGCCAATATCCAGAATTTGTGCGCCTTCTTCGATCATTTGCTCTGCTACCCGCATTACCGCATCAGGATCGGAGGAACGGTTGCCTGAATAAAACGAATCGGGAGATACATTGAGAATCCCCATCACGGCTACGCAACCGGGACGTGTGAGCTGATCAAATGAAAACGCCATATCGCTATCTTGATGGAAGCCTCGTTACACTGAAGAAATAAATAAAAAAAGCCCCGGGCTCGGATCATAATATCCCGAACCTAGGGCCATAAAAATTAATTTTTATTGCCTGTTACCCTTGATACTCAAGCAGGATGGGGATCTGGAAGACCGCCTCCCATAATTCCTTCTGAATCGTCTTTGGGCTTGGGTTCAGGCTTTGCACTACGGACTCTGGTTTTGTCCCCTGAAAGTTCATCTTCTGGCGGGTCAACAGGAGGTTCTTTACCATCGATAATGTCCTGTATCTCTTTAGCACCGAGAGTTTCCCGGTCCAGTAGTGCTAATGCAAGATTTTCAAGTTTGTCTCGATTTTCTGTCAAAATTTCATGAGCATTGTTGTAGCCAGACATGACCAGCGCTTTAACTTCCTGATCGATGAGTTTGGCTGTTTGGTCACTGAAATTTTTCTGCTGAGAAAAATCTTTACCCAGAAAAACCTGCTCTTCTTTGGAACCGTAAGTGAGAGGCCCCATCTTTTCACTCATCCCCCATTCACATACCATCTTGCGTGCCATTTCAGTGGCTCGCTCAATATCATTCCCCGCACCGGTGGTCATTTGGCCCAGGCATATTTCCTCTGCCACACGTCCTCCCATGAAAATAGCGAGGTTGTTGTACAGGTAGTTTTTGGGGTAAGTGTGTCGTTCGTCCTCAGGCAACTGTTGAGTGACCCCCAAAGCCCTTCCTCTGGGGATAATGGTAACTTTGTGAATGGGGTCAGTTCCCGGAAGTTTTATTGCAACCAGAGCGTGTCCGGCTTCATGATAAGCCGTAGTTTTCTTTTCTTTTTCGGTAATGACCAGACTTCTTCTTTCAACACCCATCAGAACCTTGTCTTTGGCATTTTCAAAATCATCGTTCCCGACACATTTTTTGTCATCCCTTGCGGCCAGTAAAGCGGCTTCGTTGACAAGGTTTGCCAAATCAGCTCCTGTAAACCCCGGTGTTCCTCTGGCGATAGTTTTGAGGTCAACATCCTCCGTCAGTGGCACCGTTGCCGTATGCACCTTGAGGACTCCTTCACGACCCTTGACATCGGGTCGGTTGACCACAACCTGACGGTCAAATCTTCCCGGCCTGAGTAATGCTGGGTCCAGAACATCGGGTCTGTTGGTTGCGGCTATGAGAATGACACCCTCATTATTTTCGAATCCATCCATTTCAACAAGAAGCTGGTTGAGAGTCTGTTCTCTTTCATCATGCCCGCCACCCAAACCGGCGCCGCGATGACGACCCACTGCATCAATTTCATCAATGAATATTATACAGGGACTATTCTTTTTCCCCTGTTCAAACAGGTCACGCACACGGGAAGCACCCACGCCAACAAACATTTCAACAAAATCAGATCCACTAATGCTGAAAAACGGAACATTGGCTTCCCCGGCAATGGCCTTTGCCAGCAAGGTTTTTCCTGTGCCGGGAGGGCCTACGAGCAGGACACCTTTTGGAATTTTGCCGCCCAATTTACTGAATTTTTGCGGTTCTTTCAGGAATTCAATGATCTCGTGCAGTTCTTCTTTAGCTTCATCGACACCCGCAACATCTTTGAATGTCGTCTTATTTTTAACATCGTTCATGAGTCTGGCTTTTGATTTACCAAAGGATAAAGCTTTGCCGCCACCTGATTGCATTTGCCTCATGAAGAAAATCCAGATGCCTAAAAGCAAAATCATTGGAAACCATGAAATCAAGATATTCATATACCAACTGGTCTGCTCAGGTGGAACAACGACTATGCGCACCCCTTTCTCACGAAGAGTACGAACGAGGTCCGGGTCCTTGGGCGGAGCCATCGTTTGGAAGGAACGACCATCGGCATATTTGCCGCTGATATTATCTCCTTGAATCGTGACCTCTGTAACCTGGCCTGTCTCGACCTGATTCATGAATTCGCTGAAGATAACCTCAAATTTAGTGTTCTGGGGCTGATTAAAAATATTGAACAGGGCGATCAGGATCATTCCTATGACCAACCAAAGCGCCAGATTTTTATAAAACTGATTCAACGTGATTCTCCATTAAATTAAAAAAAATCCACGATTTGAAGCTCATTCGCAGAACCTTCATAGTAGCATATTAAGTGTTCAAGTATCAGATAATCTTGCCATGGCTATAAGTCCGACACCCCTTCAACTAAAAGTATCCTTCGGGTCTTATCGGTCACTCGATAGTTTTCTCCAATTCTTTTCTCGTAAACCCATATAATATCATCATCTTGGGAAGTCAAGACAGGCACTGATTTTCTCTCATTTTGCGGTACTTTCTCATCAATAAAGAAAGATTTCAGCTTTTTGCTTCCCTCCATACCCAAAGGGATAAAACGGTCACCAGGACGAAAAAATCTGACTTTGATCTGCGCTCCGGTTTTATCATAGTCAAGATACGCCCGGTTTGGCCTGTCAGAAAAACTGGAAATCGTCTCTCGAAAAACCAATCTGGCATTTAATCTCAACCCGCTTGATCCAATATCAGTCCAGCCGGGTACATTGACTAAAGCAGGATATCTGCCATCTTCTTTGCTTGTTAGGATGTCGTTCATGTATGGGTTTTTACTAATAGACAATAAACCACCAGAACAAACGGCTCTCAAGCCCCCAGGAAGGTGTATCTCCTTGCCATCTGTGGATATATTGAACAAGTTAAGAATATCGGACACGTGCCGGACAGAAATTGATCTAAGATCACCTTTTACCTCTAAAATTGCCTGCCGGATCAGCCGTTTTTGCATGGCTGGATGCTGTGATCGAATAAAATCGACTTTGTATGCAGAATGCTCCAATTCATCCCGTTCGACTCTGCCCTGCGTAAAAATTTTGTCGACCTGTCGCCCCAGGTAATCTTCATCATCTCTCAATAATCGGCAAGTCTCATTGAGAGACGACTTGATCTGCGGGTTGTACTCCTCAAGCAATGGAAGAAGCTCCAAACGAATTTTGTTCCTCAAGTATTTCTTTTCATTATTCGTCTTGTCCAGGCAAAATGCTATATCACGAATTTTTAAATAATCTTCAATTTCCTTTCGACAACAATCATGAAGCGGGCGAATTAAATGATTTCTTTTCGAGTGAATTCCGGTCAAACCTGATAAACCACTTCCTCTCAGCAAATTGATGAGTAGCGTTTCGGCTTGATCGTCAGAATTATGACCGAGAGAAATTATGTCGCCCTTCCATTTCTTCAGAGTGCGATTCAAAAAATCATATCTGACGGTTCTGGCAGTTTCCTGAAATGAGGAGGCTTCGTTACGACTTAGCGCGTTCACATCAATATCTTCAATAAAGGTTTCCAGGCCCAACTGCTCTCCCAGTGAAACGACAAAATCTGAATCCTTTTGCGAATCATCCCCGCGAACAAGATGATTTAGATGAGCAATGGCGATAGTGTAATCGAAAGATTCAGATTTCAGTCTGCAGAACAGGTGAAGCATGGCTACAGAATCTGGTCCGCCAGAAACTGCGACAAGGATGCGGTCCCCGGAAGAAACCATCTGACCTATCGTTCGCCGAAATTTTTGTTCTACGGGATGCATGGTTCTATTATGAACGATTTTTCACAGGTTGGGGAATTTTACTGCCAAGATCGAAACTTAACTCTTCAGGGCTGGTTGACTGGCGAAGGAAGTTACAATTTTTTGAGTAGCTCTTTTTTCTTTTTCTGGTACTGCTGCTCAGTAATTTTATTGCTGTCGCGCAACTTTTTATAATACTTTAACTTCTTCTTGATGATCTTATATTCCCGCGAATTCTTCTTAGCATTTAGACTGGACTTACTGGATGCCCGCGCCCTGGGTTTTCTGGAACGTTTAGGCTTTTTAATATTCTTCGACTTGTCGTCTTTAAAAAATTCGTCTGCCTGCAAACTAGCAGTTTGTGGTTCTTTAGCCGTATCGATACTATTGAAGTTGTCGCGTTCGTCCTCAAATAATGATATCTCGACAAAAGCCGATTTTTTAAGCTCGTTAATCCAGTTGTCATAAGCTTTTTTTCTTTTATTAAAGGACAACAATCCTAAGATCTTTTCTTTAACTTCAACAAATGGCTTGAAATGTCCTGCAATCACATCGTCACATTTAATTATGTGAAGTCCGTACCTGGTTTTGACAATATCACTGACCTCGCCCGACTTGAGCCTGAAGACTACTTCTTCAAATTCGGGCACAAGCATTCCATGCTCAACAACACCAATCTTTCCACCTTCGTGGGCAGAAACATCTTCTGAATATTTTTTTGCAAGTTCAGCAAAATTCTTTCCTGCACGAATTCGGCGCAGAACTTCCCGCGCCTTGATTTTTTTCAAGCGAATATCTTTTTCCAGAGCCCCCTCATCAATAATAAAAAGAATATGCCGTGCCTTAACTCTGGGCGGACCCCAAAAATCTTTTTGATTTTTGACGTAATATTTCTTTATTTCCTCTTCAGGCACAGCTTGAATGTTGCCTATTTTCATTTGACTGACTCTGGACACCAGGATTTGATCGCGAATGATCTCTTTATAACTTTTAATACTGTGCCCTTCCCTGGCGAGCATTTCCTTGAACTGCTCATCGGTGATGTTATTCTTTTTCTTGATATCGTCAAAAGCCTTGAGAAGGCTTTTTTCGGTAACCGTATATCCAACTTTTTTAGCTTCCTGAACCTGCAACATCTCATTAATGATGCTGTTGAGTGCAGTTTTCATTAATTCATCCTGCGATGGCATTTTTTCTTCAGTGCCTGAGCTTTGCATCTGTTGCGATATAACAAACAATCGGTCCTGCACTGCGCTCAGAGTCACTATTTCACTGTTAACCTTGGCCACCACCCTATCTAAAGTACTGGCCAGGGCAGGAGCACTTAAAACGGTATTGCAAAATAACACCGCAAAAAGAACCGCTGGTCTATTAATTAATTTGATCCAACACATCATGTTTGATATCAATTTCAGATTTATCTTTTAGTTTAACCAGCCAGTCATCAAATGCCTTTGATTCCTCTTTACGCAATAACTGAGCATGAATTGTTTTTCTGGACTCTTCAAAACTCATCTGCCGAGCAGGTTTTTTATCGACAACTTTAAAAAGATGATAACCGTAGGGAGTTTGGATTGGTTCGCTGATACTATTAATTTTCAATTTAAAAACACTGTCAAACTCTTCAGGCATTTGACCGACCTCAAAATATCCCAGATCGCCTCCCTGAGGGCCTTCAGGACCTAAAGAATATTTCTGCGCAAACACTGAAAAATCATTCTTGCCTGATTTCAACTGTTTCTGAATGGACCGGGCCTCATCTTCCGAGCCCACCATAATGTGAAGAGAGCGAACTTGCTCACTCATCTGAAATTCCTCTTGGTGAGCATCGTAATACTTCTTTACCTGCTCATCGCTCAGAAACACTTTACTATTGACTCTTTCGGTAATCAATTTTTTTATCAAAAGATTGTTTCTAAATTTCTTATCCCATTCCTTGAACTCTATCCCCTCTACCTCCAGATACTTGGCAAAAGAGTCCTCTAAATATCCATTTTTAACTTCGCTGAAAGCTTCGTTATATTCATCCTTGGAAAGATAAACATTACCTAGAGTCGCTTCTTTTCGTAAAATCTTATTCTTTATAATGCGGTTGAGCCCATCTGTCTTTAAAATTATTTTTTCTTCAACAGTCATATCATCCTCATCTTTGACGCGAAACTGCTTCAGCAATACTTCCATTTCATTTCTAAGCTCCTCTGTGGTGACTTCACTCCCATTAACAGTTGCCACCACTGTACTATCGGTAATACTTTCATTTGCATTTGGCTTGGAGCATGCCAAGAACAAAAACACCATACAGGCGACAAAACATTTCACCTTCAAAGCTTCTATCAAATTATAAAACTTTTTAAGCATCATCAGTTGTATTCACAATTTTTTTTAAATAGTCTATTAAAAGCTGAATGTCTTTCTTCCATCCTTTACGGTCCAACTTAATGCCTATCCGAAACTCTGATAAAAATTTTATCCGTTCATCGGCAAAGACTGCAATTTTTCCAGGAACGATAGGAGTAGTAGGCTCTATGTCAAACCTTGCTTCATTACCAACCACGTAAACCTTTTTTATATGGATTTTCTTACACATGACTTTTATGACGATCAGCAAAAGAAGTTTCTCAACCGGTTCGGGAGACGTTCCGTACCGATCATTCAATTCATTTTTCAGGACCACAGTCTCATCAAGAGTATCTAACAACTGAAGACGACGATAAACCTCAAGCCTTTGATTCAGGTCTGGAATATAATCTTTAGGGATGTACCCCCTGACCTGTAAATTGATCTCCGGCTCCACAGGATGACTTTGAACCTCCTGACCTTTAATTTCCCTAACGGTATCCTCGATCAATTTTGAATACAGGTCAAATCCGATGGATGCAATATGTCCGGATTGGTTGTGTCCGAGCATATTACCAACACCTCGGATTTCCATATCACGAGCCGCCAACTGAAACCCCGACCCCAGTTCACTGAGCTCTTCTATTGCGATCAACCGATGTCTGGCATCTGAACTTATTGCCAGCGTCCCTGGTATGAGCAGGTATGCATAAGCCTGATGCTTGTAACGGCCTACTCTACCTCTTAATTGATATAACTGGGCAAGTCCAAACTGGTCTGCCCTGTTTATTATTATGGTGTTCGCTGAAGGAATATCCAAGCCGGATTCGACAATTGTTGTACATAACAGCACATCAATTTCTTTATCGATAAATTTACGCATCACCTCTTCCAATTGATGCTCCGGTAATTGCCCATGACCAACTTCTATGCGCGCTTGCGGAATGATCCGTTGAATCATCTCTTTAACAGAGTGGATACTTTTCACTTTATTGTGAACAAAATATATCTGCCCACCGCGATCCAACTCTCTTAATATAGCTTCCCTGATTATTTTTTCGTCAAATTTACGGACGAATGTTTTAATTGCCAAGCGGTCAACAGGGGGAGTTTCGATAACACTCAAGTCACGAACTCCCATGAGTGAAAAATGAAGCGTTCTTGGAATAGGCGTTGCCGTGAGAGTGAGAATATCCACTTTATTCCGGAGCTTTTTTAACGCTTCTTTATGACGAACTCCAAAACGTTGCTCCTCGTCAACAATGATGAGTCCCAATTGTGCAAAATCAACATCTCTGGACAGCAACCTGTGTGTCCCGATAATGATATCCACTTCACCCGATTTAACTTTTTTCAGAATCTCTTTTTGCTCTCGCGCACTTTTGAACCGACTCACCATATTGACATTCACTGGATAGTTTCGAAACCGTTCCTTGAAGGTGATTAGATGTTGTTGCGCCAGAATCGTGGTGGGAACCAGAACCGCCACTTGTTTTTTGTCCAACACAACTTTAAATGCCGCTCGCATGGCAACTTCCGTTTTGCCGTATCCGACATCACCGCAAATCAGCCGATCCATCGACTTACTGCTTTCCAAATCCTCCATCGTTTCATCAATGGCCTTCAACTGATCTTCTGTTTCTTCAAATTCAAAAGAATCTGCCAGTTCCTGCATGAGCACAGGGTTTGCTGGATAGCTTATGCCCGAGGCAATTTCTCTGGTCGCGTAAAGCTTCAACAGATCTTCTGCCATTTCACGGATAGATTCTTTAACTTTACTCTTCTGCCGCTTCCAACTGACACCACCTAATTTATTTAATGTCGGGGGCACTTCACCCGATCCGACATATTTCTGAATAAACGCCAGACCGTCCATTGGTATGTAAAGCTTTTCACCATCGGCGTATGAGATGTTCAGAAATTCTCCACCGCCAATACCTGTATCAAGTTCCCGAATTCCCATGTATCGGCCAATTCCGTAATCAATGTGAACCAGATAATCCCCCGGCTTCAGGTCTTTGAATCCACGTTGAAAACTCTGCGACTTGGGCCTTCTGCGGTAACGGTGCTTATGCGTTCGACCGAAAATCTCATGCTCCGCAACAAATGTCAGGCTCAGATCAGGGCAATGAAATCCGTTACTGACATACCCTTTATCAACGTCAATATTTAAGTCATACTCACCCGCCAGTTCATGAACCCTTTTGACCTGCCCTTTGGTGGGCGCAACCACAACTACTTTGCGCCCCTCTTTCTCCCATTCCATTCCTTTTTCTGCGAATACGTCAAATTTCCCAAGCAAAACAGGGTTTGTTTTGATGTTAAACTGCACTTTAGTGGCGTCATCTCCCCCAATATTTAAGGTGTTGATAATAATATTTTTCATTCCGCCTAAACGTTTCGTAATTTCCTCAGAGTCAAGATAAAACCAATCAGGAGGTGCGACGACATCTCCTCTGTCAAACGCAGAATCATATTCTGTGCGAATGATGTCATGATAATTGTCAATTTTTGAGCGAACATCCTCCTCTTCATCAAAAACGAAAACGGTATCTTTAGAAAAATAATCGAACAAGCTTTCACGTTGGGAATAAAAGAATGGCGCCAGATGCTCCATACCAACAAAATTACCCAGGTGTTGGATTTTGTCTACTAACTCATTTAATCCGGCC